>Ga0209025_1000115_pt1 | contig 218871 bp, 199 predicted proteins | sample AraplaMF_Col_mLB_FD_184256 | JGI IMG/M metagenome (GOLD analysis project Ga0209025, IMG submission 184256) | Arabidopsis root microbial communities from the University of North Carolina, USA - plate scrape MF_Col_mLB (SPAdes) (version 2) | ecosystem: Host-associated > Plants > Roots >...
AGTCCACGTAGAAGCGCAGGCCATGCATATAGGCCTCGTGCGTGATGTAGGCGGCCGGTACGCGCTCGTTGACGCGGCGGTCGATCACCTTCAGCACGGCGTCGATTTCCTCGGGCAGCAGGCGCGCATCGAGGAACGGGTCGAGGGTGTCGAGCGGCAGGTTCAGCGTGTGCAGCACCAGGTAGGCCGCCTCGTCATAGGCGTTGGCGCTGCCATGGCCAAAGGACAGGCGCGCGGCGGTAAAGCGCGAGACTGCGAGGCGCAGCAGGTCGCGCACGGTGCGCAGGGGAGAAGGTGTTGCCATGTAGGTGTCTTTCGGCGAAAAAATCAGGCGATCAGGCGTTCCAGCACGCCGCGGTAAACGTTCTTCAGCGGGTCGATGAAGCGCACCTCGACGTGCTCGTCGATCTTGTGGATGCTGGCGTTGGGCGGGCCGAACTCGATCACCTGCGGGCAGATCTTGGCGATGAAGCGGCCGTCGGAGGTGCCGCCGGTGGTCGACAGCTCGGTGTCGAAGCCGGTTTCGGCCTTGATCGCGGACGACAGCGCGTCGGACAGGTCGCCGCGCGGCGTCAGGAAGGGCTCGCCGCCCAGGGTCCAGTCCAGCGTGTATTCGAGGCTGTGTTGGTCCAGGATCGCATGCACGCGCGCCTTCAGGCCTTCGGGCGTGCTGGCGGTCGAGAAGCGGAAATTGAAATCGATGGTGACGTGGCCCGGGATCACGTTGGTGGCGCCGGTGCCGCCGTGGATATTCGACATCTGCCAGCTGGTCGGCGGGAAGTATTCGTTGCCTTCGTCCCAGACCTCGGCGGCCAGTGCGGCCAGCGCCGGGGCGGCGTCATGGATCGGGTTGCGGCCCAGGTGCGGATACGCGATATGGCACTGGATGCCCTTGACCGTCAGCTTGCCCGACAGCGAGCCGCGGCGGCCGTTCTTGACCATGTCGCCGAGCGCGTTGACCGAGGTCGGCTCGCCGATCACGCAGTAGTCCAGGCGCTCGCCGCGCGCGGTCAGCGCTTCGACGACCTTGATGGTGCCGTCATGTGCCGGGCCTTCTTCGTCGCTGGTGATCAGGAAACCGATCGAACCGGCATGCGCGGGATGCGCCTTGACGAATTCCTCGACCGCCACCACGAAGCCGGCGATCGAGGTCTTCATGTCGGCCGCGCCGCGGCCGTACAGCTTGCCGTCGCGATGGGTCGGCTCGAACGGGTCGGAGTGCCACTGCTCCAGCGGGCCGGTCGGCACCACGTCGGTATGGCCGGCGAACACCAGCAGCTTGCCCGCCGTGCCCTGCGTGCCGCGCCTGACCGCCCACAGGTTGGTCACGCGGAAATCGTCCGGACCGCTGACAATGGCTTCGCAGTCGAAGCCGAGCGCCTTCAGGCGGGTTTCCAGGATGGCCTGGCAGCCTTCGTCGGCGGGCGTGACGGAGCGGCGGCGGATCAGATCTTCGGTGAGGGAGAGGGTGGCGGTCATGTGACGGCGGCGTAAATCAGGGGGAATCAGCAGGGAAATCAGAACTGGCCGGCGTACTGGTCGGCGGAGAAGCCAACCGTCACCTTGCCATCGTGGGCCAGCACCGGGCGCTTGATCAGCGACGGGCTCTGCTGCATCAGCGCGATCGCGCCGGTTTCTTCCTCGGCGCGGGCCTTGTCGGCGTCCGACAGCGCGCGCCAGGTGGTGCCCTTGCGGTTCAGCAGCGTGGCCAGCGGCACGTGCCCGAGCCAGCCGCGCAGCATGGCTTCGTCCACGCCTTGCTTCTTGAAGTCGTGGAAGGTGTAGGCCACGCCGTTGGCATCCAGCCAGGTGCGGGCTTTCTTGACGGTGTCGCAGTTGGGAATGCCGTAGAGCAGGACGGTCATGGCTTGTTCTTTGTGAAATTCAGGCTCAGCGGAACAGCAGGTTCAGCGCAATCACCAGGCTGCCCAGCCCCAGCGCCACGCCACCCATGGCAACCGCGGTCATCAGGCGCAGGCGCCGGTCCAGCCGCGCGGCTTCCTTGCGCAGCGCCTCGATGGTGATGGCGTGCTGCTCGGCCAGGAGCTTGACCGCCTCGGCCTGCTGGACGGCGGCGGCTTCCAGTTCGGCAATGCGGGCGGCGGGATCGCGTGTTTCGGCCACGGCGCCTTCCGGCGCATCGTCCTTGCGCTTGCCTTTCTTGATCTTCTCGATGGTCTTGTTGGCCTGCTCGAGAATGGTGGGCAGCAGGGAGAGCACGGTACTGACGGTGGCGGGATCCAGGGCCATGAGTCGCTTGCGGAGGGAAGGCATGTTCAGCCTGGCCAGGCGGGAGGTGACAGCGGAGCAGCGGTGACAGCGGTAATGCTGTCCCGGGGACCGGCCCCGGGACGGGCTGGCGCAGCGGGGCCGCGCCAGCGTGATCAGACGCGATCAGGCGCGATCAGGCGCGATCAGTCACGCAGCAGGTCGTTCAGGCTGGTCTTGGCGCGGGTCTGCGCGTCGACCTTCTTCACGATCACGGCGCAGTACAGGCTGTACTTGCCATCCTTGGACGGCAGGTTGCCCGCCACCACCACCGAACCGGCCGGCACGCGGCCATAGTGGATCTCGCCGGTTTCGCGGTCGTAGATCTTGGTCGACTGGCCCAGGTACACACCCATCGAGATCACCGAGTTCTCTTCCACGATCACGCCTTCCACAACTTCCGAACGGGCGCCGATGAAGCAGTTGTCTTCGATGACGACCGGGTTGGCCTGCAGCGGCTCCAGCACGCCGCCGATGCCCACGCCGCCCGACAGGTGCACGTTCTTGCCAATCTGCGCGCACGAACCGACGGTGGCCCAGGTGTCGACCATGGTGCCTTCATCGACATAGGCGCCGATGTTGACGTACGACGGCATCAGCACGGCGTTCTTGGCGATGAACGAGCCGCGGCGGGCCACGGCGGGCGGCACCACGCGGAAGCCAGCCTTGGCGAAGTCGTCGCCGCTCCAGTTGGCGAACTTGGTCGGCACCTTGTCGTAGAACTGGGCGAAGCCGCCGGCGCTCATCGGCGCGTTGTCTTCCAGGCGGAACGACAGCAGCACGGCCTTCTTGACCCACTGGTTGACGATCCAGTCCTTGCCTTGCTTCTCGGCCACGCGCAGCGTGCCGGCATCCAGCTGGCCGATGACGTTGGCCACGGCTTCGCGGATGTCGTTGGGGGCGGACTTGGGTGACAGGCTGGTGCGGTCTTCCCAGGCCTGGTCGATCAGGGCTTGCAGTGCTTGCGTCATGTTCGTTTTCTCAGGGTTGAATATTGATGCTTGGGTCTGGCCAATCCGGTGGGCGAGGCAGCGCCTCAGCCCAGCGATTTGCAGAATTCGACGATGCGGCGCGCCCCTTCCAGGCATTCCTCCGGCGTCGCCACCAGCGCCATGCGCACGCGGTTGGCGCCCGGGTTGATGCCGTCGGCCTCGCGCGCCAGGTAGCTGCCGGGCAGCACGGTCACGTTCTGCCCGGCCAGCAGGCGGGCGGCGAACTCGGTATCGCTCAGGCCGGTGCGCGAGACATCGGCCCACAGGTAGAAGCCGGCGTCGGGCAGCGCCACGTCCAGCACCTCGGCCAGCATCGGCGTCACTTCGCTGAACTTGCGCACGTAGGCGGCGCGGTTCTCGCGCACGTGGTCCTCATCGTTCCAGGCGGCAATGCTGGCGCTCTGCACCGCCGGGTTCATCGCGCCGCCATGGTAGGTACGGTATAGCAGGAATTTCTTCAGCAGCGCGGCGTCGCCGGCGACAAAGCCGGAGCGCAGGCCCGGCACGTTGGAGCGCTTGGACAGGCTGGAGAACATGACCAGCCGTTCAAAGCCGCGGCCGAGCTTGTGCGCGGCTTCCAGCGCACCCAGCGGCGCGCGGCCTTCGTCGAAATAGATTTCCGAGTAGCACTCGTCCGACGCGATCACGAAGCCGTAGCGGTCCGACAGCGCGAACAACTGCTTCCAGTCGTCCAGCGACAGCACCGCGCCGGTCGGGTTGCCCGGGGTGCAGACGAACAGCAGCTGGACGTTCTGCCAGACCTCTTCGCCGATACGGTCGAATGCCGGGGCGAAGTTGCGCGCCGGGTCGCTGTTGGCGAACACGGGCGTGGCGCCGGCCAGCAGCGCGCCGCCTTCATAGATCTGGTAGAACGGGTTCGGGCACATCACCAGCGCGCCGGGCCTGGTGCCGTCGACCACGGTCTGGGCGAAGGCGAACAGCGCCTCGCGCGACCCCGTCACCGGCAGCACTTCGGTGGCGGCATTGACCTTGGGCAGCCCGTAGCGGCGTTCCAGCCAGCCGGCAATGCACTGTCGCAGTGCATCGGAACCAGCGGTTGTGGGATAATTCGCCAGTCCCGAAAGCGACTCGGCCAGCGCTTGCTTGATGAACCCGGGCGTCGGGTGCTTGGGCTCGCCGATGCCGAAGCTGATCGCAGGCTTGTCGGCAGGCTTGACCTGCGAAAAGAGTACCCGCAGTTTCTCGAACGGGTAGGGCTGGAGCAGGTCGAGGCGCGGATTCACGGTAGCAGTCGGGGGCCGGTTAAAACGACGCATTATAGAGGAACGGCGCGGGTTACCGTGCACCGGAGCCGCCCTGGGCGGCCGGCCGGGGCACGGATGGCGGGCATCACATCACAGTGATGCCGCCGGCTCCGTCCGGACTTGCCGGCCAGCCATGGCAGCAAGTGCCGGCTCGCCTCAGACAGATTCCCTTCATGAGCACGAAACCCGTTACGGCGCAGGCTGCGCCGGCCGACCGCCATGCGGTCAAGGCGTCTCTTTCCATATTGCTGGGGGCCTCGGTCTGGGGCATCGCCTGGTTTCCGTACCGCCTGCTGGCCGGCTGGGGGCTGGGCGGCATGCACGCCGCCGCGCTGGTCAGCGCGGTCGCCGCGGTGCTGTCGCTGCTGGTGTTTCGCCGCCAGCTGGCCGGCATGCGCCCGCACTGGCTGTTCGTCGCGATCGGGCTGGCTGCCGGGGTGACCAATGCCGGCTTCGTCTGGGGCAGCGTCAATGGCCATGTCATGCGCGTACTGTTGCTGTTCTACCTGACGCCAGTCTGGACGGCGCTGTTCGCCCGGTTGTTCCTGGGCGAGCGGCTGTCGCCAGCGGGGCTGGGCCTGGTGGCGCTGGCCTTGTTTGGTGCCGGGCTGATGCTGTGGACGCCAGAAGTCGGCGTGCCGCTGCCAGGCAACGCCGCCGAATGGTCGGGGCTGGTCGGCGGCATGGGCTTTGCCGTCAACAACGTGCTGTCGCGCCGGGCCGGCCAGCGCTTTCCGGACATGGATGCGCGCGTGCGTACCGTGGTGGTGTACCTCGGCTGCACCGTGGTCGGCGTGCCGGCGGCACTGCTGCTGGATGGCGCCTCGGTGGCGGTCCTTCCGGGCGCGCAGGTCAGCGTCGCCATGCTGGTGCTGGGCCTGGCCGCGGTGCTGGTAGTCAGCAACTCGGTGGTGCAGTACGGCCTGCAGCGGCTGCCGGCCAACCGGGTGTCGCTGCTGATGCTGTTCGAGATCGTGATCGCGGCGGTATCGGCGTGGTGGCTGGCGACCGAGGTGCTGAGCTGGAAGGAAGCTGCCGGCGGGCTGTGCATTGTCGCGGCCGGGGCGTTGTCGGGGCTGGTGCACCGGACCCAGGCGGCGCGTGCTTCGGCAGTGGCTGACGCCGGGCTGGCAGCTTAAGCCGTCGCCTGCGGTGCGTGGGTCACTTGCGCACGCGTGCTTTCAGATAGGCCGCAGTCAGCAGCGGCACGTCGAACGGCGGCAGGAACTGCCCGCGGACCGTGGCATCGGGCCCGACCAGGATCAGCGAGCCAGGATAGGCTGTGTTGGGGGCGGGTGGCACGCCCGGTCTGGCGCCGAGATCGTCGATCATTCGCGCCAGCGTCTCCGGGTTGCCGGTGGCGCCCATGAAGCGGGTGTCGTACGGGGCAAGGTAGCGCCGCAGGGCGTCCGGCGTATCGCGCTGCGGATCCAGCGAGATGAAAAGCACCTGCGTGGTGGCAAGCTTCTGCGTCGTGCTGATGCGCTGGTACAAGCCCGTCAGGGCCGTCAGCGCAGCGCCGCACGGCGCTCCGCAATGGGTGTCGCCCAACAGCACAAGGGTCCAGCGGTCTTGCAGCTGCGCCTGGGTAAATGCGCGGCCATTCTGGTCGGTGAGGCTGAAATCGCCCACCGGCCAGCCGCGCGAAGACAGGTCGGCGTGCTGGGTTTCGTTGTGCGTGGCCGGTGCAAGGCCCGGCAGCGCGACGGCGAAGAGGCAGGCGGCCAGCCTGGCCAGCCATCGGTTCATGGTGATACTCCGTGACCAGATCGCAATGCAGCGGGATGGCCCGGCGCCGTGGCGCCTGCCCGTTCGGCGGGTTCGGCATTCGCTTCGGCAGCCGCGCTGGCGCGCCACGAGCGCATCGCCACGAGCAAACTGGAACCGGCCATCAGCACCGCCGCGAGCACCGGCTGCAGCAGCCCGCTGGCGGCCAGCGCCAGCGCAATGGCGTTGTAGCCGAAGGCCCAGGCCAGGTTGGCCCGGACCGTGCGGCGCACCTGGCGCGCCTGCTGCAACAGCCACGGCAGGCTGGCCAGGCCCGAGCGCGGCAGCACGACGTCCGCGCTTTCGCGCGCCAGGTCTGAGGCATTGCCCACGGCGATGCCGACCGAGGCAGCCGCCAGCACCGGGCCGTCGTTGAGGCCATCGCCGACCATGGCGACCAGCCCTGTGCCGGCGGCCCAGTCGCGCAGGGCACGCACCTTGTCTTGCGGCAGCAGCCTGGCCTGCCACGCATCGATATGCAAGCCGCCCGCCATTGCCGCCACCGCGTGCGGATTGTCGCCGCTCAGCAGCAGCGTGCGCAGGCCCTGGCGCTGCATCTGCGCGATCACGTCGCCAACATGCGGCATCGGCAGCGTGCGCAGCGCGATCAGTCCGTGCGCCTGGCCCTCCCAGCCAACCAGTACCAGCGTGCATCCCAGTGGCGCCGTAGCCAGCAGGTCGGGTGGCACGTGCCATCCGAGCGCGCCGAAGAACGCAGGCGATCCCAGCGCACAATGCATGCCGTCGCATCGACCGGACAGGCCCTCGCCGGCATTGGCCTCGACTTCGTTGGAGGCTGTCGGCGGCGATACCGCAGCGCGCGCCATGGCGGCAATCGAGCGGGCTATCGGATGATCCGAAGCCTGCGCCAGCGCAGCCGCCACGCGCAGGACTTTCGCGTGGCTGGCGCCTTCGGTCTGCATGCCGACGGGGTGCAGCGTGTCCGCCGTCAGCGTGCCGGTCTTGTCGAAAGCGATACCCTTGAGCCGTGCCAGCCTTTCGAGCACGTCGCCGCCGCGTACGAGAATGCCGCGCTGCGCCGCCAGTCCGATCGCCAATGCATGCGTGAGCGGGGCCGCCAGGCCCAGCGCGCACGGGCATGCCACGACCAGCACGGCCAGTCCGGCCAGCATCGCGGCATCCGCCGCCTGCGTCGGAGCGCCTGCCCGGCTGCCCCAGAACCACGCGCTGGCCGCGGCCAGCGCCAGTACGCCGGGGATGAACACGGCGATGATGCGGTCGACGGTGTCGCCCGCCAGCGATTTGCGCGCCAGCGCTTCACGCACCTGCCGGCCGATCTGCTGCCACCGGGTTTGCGAGCCGGCCACCGTGGCACGGACCAGCAGCGGGCGGCTGCCGTTGATGCTGCCGGCGTGCACCAGCGCGCCCGGCGGCTTGAACTGCGGCTCGCTCTGCCCGGTCAGGACGGCTTCGTCGCACTCCGAGCGGCCATCGACGACGATGCCGTCGACCGGCACGCGCTCTCCGGGAAGTACCCGCACCCGTTCGCCCGGCCGGATGTCGACGACGGCGCGCCAGCACTCCGTGCCGCCATCGACCACGCGCGCCTCGGCGCGTTCAGCCGCCAGCATCGGCGCGAGGCGGCGCGCGGTGCGTGCGCGCACCTGCGCCTCAAGCAGGCGGCCCAGCGTAAACAGCAGCAGCACCATGGCGGCGGTGTCGAAATAGACCAGGCCGGAGCCGCGCAGCACCTGCCAGCCCGAATAGCCGTAGGCAGCGAGCACGCCGATGCAGACCAGCGTGTCGGTGGACAGCCGTCCCTGCCGCGCGGCCTGCCACGCGCCCTCGGCGAATGGCCGCCCGAGCAGCAGGACCAGCGGCGTCGCCAGCGCCCACAGCAACCAGTGAACCGGGCCACGCAGCCACGCTTCGTCGCCGGCAAACGCGTCGGCGTAGAGCAGCCAGCTGAACAACATGACATTCATTGCGAGAAACCCGCCGACGCCGAGCCGGATCAGCGCGGCAGCGGCCTGCGGCTCCTCGTGCTCGCCATGGTGCACCTGAAAGGCCAGGTAGCAGCCATAGCAACAGAACCAGTGCGTTGCGCCGTCGAACTCGCGCTGCTGGCCCAGCCGTCCGACCGGCAACTGGCAGTGACTGCAGGCGTGCGTGGTTTCGGTGGACATGGGAGGCCTGGCTAATGCAGGTGGGCGCTGAAGGGCACCACGCCGCGCGCGAGCGTGATCAGTCCGAGCAGGACGATGAACGCGCCGGCGGCGCGCACGCCCTGCATGCGCCAGCCCGGGCGCGCCGCTGGCGCAGGCAGGAAGCTGGCCACGACAGGCTGCACCGGGATGCCGGCGGGCCGACGCCGCCCGCGCCACCAGAGCCCGAGGCCGCCCATCGCCAGCATGGTGGGCAAGGTGCCGAGCCCGAACGCGATCATTACCTGCAGGCCGCCCAGCGCGGTGCCGCTGGCTGCTGCCTGCGCGGCGAAGGCATAGACCAGAGGGCAGGGGAGCAGGCCGTTCAGCACGCCAAATGCCAGCGGCGCGCCCGCTCCGGGCTGGCGCAGCAATGTGCGCAGCGATTGCGCCAGCCACTGCGCGCCCGCGCCGCCCAGCGCATGACCGCCACTGCCGCTACGGAAGAGCCCGGCCAGGTTCAACCCGATCAGCAGCATCAGCAGCCCTGACAGGATGGCCAGCCCGCGCTGCACCATGCTGGCCGCGCTGGCTTCACCCGCATGGCCGACCAGCAGCATGCCGAGATAGCCGGCCAGCGTGCCAAGGAAGGCATAGCTGCAGATCCGGCCGACGTTATAGCTCAGGTGCCGCAACCAGGAGGCAAGGCGGCCGCCGGGTGCGGGGCCCAGGCCACAGGCAAAGCCGCCGCACATGCCGGCACAGTGCATGCTGCCGGCGGCGCCTGCCAGGAACACGAGCCACAGGTCGCTCATGGCGTCTGCGCTATTTGCGCGCTGCCAGGTAGACCACCCAGGCAAAGAAGCCAACCGTCATGATGACGAAGATCCAGAAGGCGATCGATTCGGCAAGGGTCATAACGGGCTCCGCTCACAACAGGCGCACGCCAAGCACATTCAGCGCGAGTTCGCCGAACAGGAAGGCCAGGTTCAGCACGGCCAGCGCCAGCAGCAGTCTCGGTACCATGGTGAGCTCCGGTCGGTGTGGCGGACTATCGGGTCAGCGCGTCAGGTCCAGGCCCGGGCCGAGCCCGCCCCAGTAGGCGTAGCCGTAGTACAGCGCCCAGACGAACAACACCAGGTAGACGACCAGCAGCCAGGCATTGATGCGGCCATGCCGCGCCTGGATATGGCCCCCGCCGTAGTCTTCGGTCTGCCGGTGATGGGGTTCTTCCTGCCCGGCGGGCGGGCTGTCGCGTTCATCACTCATGGCCGGATGCCTCCGCTTCGTCATCCTTGACTTCGGCCCGGTAGGCCTTGTATTTGATGGCCTCGACGTCTTCGAACAGTCCCGACAGCACGGCCCAGACAAATACGCAGACCGCGCCGAGGCTCATGAAGAAAGCCACTACGAATTGCAGGAAGGTAAGTTCAGCCATGATTGATGCCTCTCTGGCTAGCGCTCGTCGGCGAAGGCGAAGCCGTGCCGTCTGGCCCACGCCTCGCCGGCATAGGTGCTTGGCGGGCCGGGCTGGGCGGCCCCGGCGGGACGATAGGCCTGCCGCGATTCCTCCGCGCGCAGGCCGGGGTCGTTCAGCGCGGCCTTCTGCTCTGGCGGAATCGGCAGCGGCTGGCCGGTCAGCGGATCGGTGTAGGCCGACAGCGACAGGACGAAATAGGCCAGCGCCCAGCGGTCGTCCTCGGACACCGTGTCGCTGAACGACGGCATCGGCGTGCCCGAGAGTCCCGTGCTCATGGTGCGGAAGATGTCTTTCACCGATGCCCCGGACTTGAACTGCCCGGTGGTCAGGTTGGCCGGCGGGATCGGGAAGCCGAAATCGTCCTCGAGCCCGGCCGCCTTCTCGCCGTCGCCCTTGCCGCTGCGCCCGTGGCACTCCCAGCATTTGGCGCGGTCCCAGGCCTGCTTGCCGCGCTGGACCAGTTCTGCCGAGGGCTTGGGCGGCACACCGATAAAGATCGGCGCGAGCGGCGGTTCTTCGAGGAAATAGAAATAAGGCTTGTCCGGGTTGCTGCGGTCTGCCGCCAGCACGTACTTGATGTACTGGATCACCGCCAGCCGGTCTTTCTCCGGCAATTCGTGCCAGCTCGGCATCGCCGTGCCGCGCACGCCGCGCGTGATAGTGCGCAGCAAGTCGCCGTCATCCGGCATGGAGCCCGATGGCGTGAGCCGGAACTTGAATACGCCCAGCGTGAAGTTGCGCGGGCGGTCTTTCTGCATGAACGCGGCGGCCGGCCCGTTGCCGTCGCCCTTGACGCCATGGCAGCCAAGGCAGCGACGCTCATACACGTTCTTCCCGTGCGCAATCCATTCCTCTGAACGCGGGACGCTCGTCTGCGAGGCCTCCATCTGCTGCGGTTCGAAGCGGTCGCGCCACTTGCCGCGGTTGGTGCCGAGTTTCTGCAGGTATGCCACCAACGCGCGCAGGTCTTCGGTGTCGGCGATCAGGATCACGGTCTCGCCGGTGAATTCCTTGTTGGGGGTCAGGATCACGGGATACTTCCCGCGCTCCGGGACATAGAGCAGGCCGGCCTGATTGGGTGTCAGCGCGATGGTCTCGCTGCTGCCGAAATCGAACAACTGCCGGGTCGCGGGCGTGTTCTCGATGGTGCGGCGGCCCTGCTGGTCGGTCACCAGCCTTGCGGTGTGCGGCTCGGAAAACAGCGCGGAGAAGCGCGGCATGATCGAGTCGGGCGTCAGCATGCGCGGGTCCCAGAAATGCGCCAGGTGCCAGGCATCGCTGTACTTCAGGCCGACGCGCGAGAGATCCGGGCCGATGCGCCGCGTCGAGAACAGGTGCGGCAGGTCGAACGCGTATTCGCCGGCCTGGGCGACCGGGCCCCAGCGCCGGGTCTCGCCGGTGACCGGGCGCACGAACTGCGAGTGGCAGTACCAGCAGCCTTCACGCGTATAGACCTCGCGACCGCGCAGCTGCAGCGGCGTGTAGTCGGTGGCGCGCGCTTCCATCCACTTGAGTTCGCCCAGGTCGGTGCGAACCACCTGAGTGACCTTGTCGGTGCGCGACTGCGGCTCCAGCATCGGCAGCACGCCCTGCACGAAGGCAGCCAGCGAGATGCAGCCGAATCCCGCGATCAGCGCGTAGTAACGCAAGCCGTAGCGGCCATCGGGGCGGCGCGGGCTCATGTGGACGCTCCGCGCACGGCGCCCGCGGCGCTCGGCGCCGTAGCGGGCTCGGCCGACAGCACGGTGCGCATCAGGTTATAGACCAGCAGCGACATGCCGATGTCCATCGAAATGCCGGCCGTGGTGCGCACCAGCCAGTAGGGCCGGATCGCCACCAGCGAGTCCACCCATTCCACGCCCGCCATCAGCATGTAGCCCTGCTGCAGGCCGGCCATGGTCAGGTCCAGTCCCATCAGGCTGATGCCGAAGGTGATCAGCCAGAACGACCAGTTGCCGAGCCCCGGTGACCACAGCGGCCGCGCCACCAGTCTGGGTATTACATAGACCGTGCCACCGATGGCCCACACCACGAAGGTGCCGAACACCGTCAGGTGCGAGTGCGAGATGACGAAGTCGCTGAAATGCGTAGGTTGCTGGATCGCGCGCAGGGCTTCGGTCGAGCCCTGGAAACACCCCGCCAGATACATCAGCGAACCCATGATCAGGAATTTGGCGGTCAGGTTCTGGGTAAAGGTATGCCAGCGGCCCACCATGGTGCCGAAGAAGTTCTGCAATACCGTCCACACCGGCACGATCAGCAGCATCGAGGTGATGATCGCCAGCGTCTCGGCCCAGTCGGCAATGGGGCTGTACAGGTAATGGTGGATGCCGACGAAGGGGTAGAAGAGCGCAAGCGACCAGAACCCCACCAGCGACAGCTTGTGGCTGTAGACCGGGTTCTGCACGCTTGCCGGCAGGAAGTAGTAGATCAGCACGTAGCCGGCAGGCGTGATCCACAGTCCCACGATGTAGTGGATGAACAGTCCGTGGAAGGCGGCGCTGTTGATGCCGGTGATGGTGTAAGGCAGGATAAAGCTGCCCAGTACCAGGTTCATCACGGTCCAGACAAAGGCGCCGATCAGGTACCACACCGCCACGTAGAGCTGCGGCTCGCGCCGGTGCGCGATTGTCATCAGGAACTGCACGGTGGTGACCGTCACCACGAAGAAGATGACGGCGTCGATCGCCAGCGGGAATTCGCCGGCTTCCAGGCCCTGGTTATAGCCCAGCATCAGCGACACCATGCCGGCAACCAGGCCCAGGTTCCACACCCACACCAGCCAGTGTCCCCACCGGCCTTTCCAGACCGGTACGCCGCACAGGCGCGGCAGCAGGTAGTGGCACAGGCCGATGAACAGCGTGGAGAAGGCGCCGAAGATCACGCCATTGACATGCATCGGCCGCAAGCGGCCGAAGGTCAGGTATTGCGAGGTCCCGAGGTAGTCGGGGTAGTTGAACAGGCTTGAGATGGTCACGCCGATGCTGGGCGTGAACATCAGCCAGAACAATCCCCAGTAGAGCCACTTGAGAATAAGCCCGCGGTCGATCAGCGAATCCAGGTCGGGAAATGCTTCGGATGGGGCCGATGTCGCGCGGGCGGCAGTCATATGCTTTTAGCTCCCTTCGTAGTCGCAGCCTGTCAGACGCTCAGTGCCTGCCCGGATCGAGCTTGCTGTTTCGGTTCGAGTAGTAGATGTAGGCTTCCAGCGCTTTCATGGCGGGCCCGTTGGGGTCGATCTTCTCGCCTTCGTTGGGTTTCTCGATGCACCAGTTGATCATGTCGCGCAGCGTGGCGAACTCGTTCATCTGCTCCTGGAACTTGGGAAACTCATGCGGGTGAGTGTCCGACGCGTACGGGTGGCACATCGCGCAGGCCACGCCAGTGTTCGACAGCTTGACGTTCAGCTGCTTCTGCGCGCCGGGATCGCCGTGGAACAGCTGGTCCCCGACCTTTACCTGTTCCATGAACACCTCTTCAAACGCCTTCAACTGATCTGCGGTGTGGGGTTCCTTGTGTGCCATGGGCCGGTCGCTGTCGTAGCCGAGCAGCAGCAACACGGCTACGCCCGCCGTCAGCGCACGGGCATGCCATATGTCGTTCTTCATCATTCGCTCCTCACGCATTGCTGCGCCGGATCAGGGGTGCTGGCCGGTCTAGATCCGGTCGGCGATGCGCGGGCTGAGGACCTGGTTGCGGTTGTCCTCAGTGCCGGAATCCGCCGGTTGATCTGCGAAAACCGCCTTGCGCCACATCTTGTATTCGTTTTCCAAGCGTCCCTGCGGGGTCATGGTCAGCGTGCTCCAGCCCACGCCGTCGAAGTGATCGCCCGGATCGGCGCGAATCATCGGCTTGGTCAGCAGCGGCACGCCTTCCGGCGCGTAGGGCCATGGCCACGACGTGGCCAGCATGCCGATCGAGCGCACCTTGCCGATCTCGTTGTAGAGCACCTGGTGCGTATGGCCGTGGACATTGGTGACGTTGGCGTAGGGCTTGAGGATTTCATGCGCCTCGCGCCAGTCGCGGATCCAGAAATTCCACGGCGGGTAGTATTCGTACAGCGGCGTATGCGTGAACAGGATCACCGGGCTGCTCTTGGGCCAGTTCGACAGCGTGCTGTTGAGCCAGCGCAATTGCTTTTCGCCGATGACCGACCAGGCACCGCCCAGCGTGCCGTCAAGCGTGGCCATATGGCCCATGCGCTCTTTCGGCGTCATCTTGCGTGCCGTCCAGAAGTCCGGTGCGCCGGCGATCGTGTTCAGGCCGATCACGCGCACGCCTTTGTGGTCGAAGGTCCAGGGCGTGTTGCCGAATGTCTTGTTCCACGTCGACCCCATGTCGAGGTACCAGTCGTGCTCGCCGGGGATGAAGACCTTGCGGATCTTCACTTCCTTGAGCAGTTCGGCGCCGAGCTGCAGTTCGACGGGTTCGCCCAGCTGCGCCAGGTCGCCGCCGAAGATCATGAAGTCGGCTGGCGGATTCATCGCCTGCACTTCCCTGAAGGCGCGCACCGTCTTTTCCACGAAGCGGGAGTTGAGCTCCCTGGGGTAGAGGTGCGTGTCGGAGACCCAGGCAAAACGGAAGTTCTGGCCGGTCTGCCCGTAGGCCACGTCGAGAGTGTTGAGGAGCGGGAAGAATCCGCATGCGGCGGCGCCCGCAACGCCTTTGAGCAGCGCCTGGTGCAGGAATGTGCGGCGCGTCCATACCGCGCCTTCCGGGCGATCGCCCGGACCGGCCAGGGTCCGGTGCAACTCGCGTCGTTCGAGTTCGAATGAGTTCATCTGGCGGTCCTCCGCTCCCCGGGGGGTGATGAAATGGCAGCGGCGAAACTGAACCTTTTTTATTTCTTTTTGAGTTCGATCGAGAGTTTCGCGGTCTGGCCGCCGGCTACCGTGACTGGCGTCTCGGTGTCGCCGGTGTAGTACTGCGTGGCGACCAGGGTGTAATTGCCTGGCGGAACGTCGTCAATGCGGAAGCTGCCGTCTTCGCCGGTCAGCGCGTAGTACGGACTATCGGCGACGTAGATATGGGCCAGCATCCAGCCGTGCGCGTCGCACTCGACCCTGACCAGCCCGGGCCGCGGCAGTTCGCGCGTGATCTTGACTCCTTTCTCGGGTAGCGCAAGGTTGAATGCCGTGCGCTTTCCGTAGAAGCCGTGGGTGTTGTGCAGTATCGGATCGGAACTGGTCACTTCAAGCTTGCCGGGGCGGACCACCTGCACGCCAGGCTTGAAAATGCAGTGTTCCTGGTCGAGTACCGGGACCTTGTCGGGTGCACCCCAAGCCTTGCCTTTGGGCACTTCCTTCAGGTACACGACGGCATCCTGCACGCCCTTGCCGGCGCCTACGCGGATCTGTGGTTCATCGCGCGGGCCGCCGCACACTTCGCGGTCCTTGGTGGGGATGATCTTGCGGATCGGGACGGTGCCCTGGAAGGTGACCTTGCCTTCGATCTTGCCGCCGCCGCTGACCGGGGCGACTTCGTAGGCAAAGGTGGGGACGCTGAACAGGCAGAGCACTGCCAGTTGCATGCAGCAAGCTTTGCGAAGAAAGAAACACATGATGTTTCCCGCCTTCGAGCGCCATGCGGTGCGCTCTCTTCAAATCCCCCGGACATGCAAGGCGCAGCAGGACACTATTGGTTGTCGCTGAAGCATAGTACGCAGGCAGCCCAATGCAAAGCGCAGCGGACATTCTGTGCTGGAGCGGCCTTTAGCCTGGATGAGGCCGTTGCGTCGTTGGCGCCCGCCGTCGGGCCGTCGACAGCGATCGTGCGGTTGCTGAACGGCATGCGCCATATCGATGTGCAGCGATTCGGCAGCGACAAGGTGCTGGGCGGTAGAACAAGTCGCGGTCGCTGCGGACACGCTCTGACTCGATTGCCTGGTAATTGATGTCGCTGACAGACCACGGCCGGGCGGCCGCCGACGGTTCACGCATGCTGGGTCCTCCTGGAAATTGCCGCAAGGGCAGGGCTTCGGGGGGCTTTCATGGCGCGTGTCTCCCTGAGCGAATCCGGGATCACGCCGACAGAGCAGAGACTAGCATTTACCCTAATTAGCTTCCCGGCCGCTTCCCATGCGCGCCGGCTCGCGCGCAGCGGACGGATGCCAAAGTGCATGCGGAATCGCCTGTAAGGGACGGAAAAGCAAAGGAAAACAGCAGAGGGATAAGACGCCGGGGCAACCGCCAAACGGGCCGGGGAAGGCATCTGCGATGGTATGATTAGCCCCAATTCTCGGGCCCGGGGGGTATTTTGAGGCGCAGGCGGCACGCCGCGCCGGCTCCCGCGCAGCCCGGCTTCTGAACATTGCCATAGCCCCGATACCAGGCCGCGGGCGGTACCCCAAGACGGACCGCTGGTGGCCGATACCACGCGAGAAACCGTGCGACTATCCTCGATCAAGCTGGCGGGCTTCAAGTCATTTGTCGATCCCACCAATTTCCAGGTGCCGGGCCAGCTGGTCGGCATCGTCGGACCCAACGGCTGCGGCAAATCCAACATCATCGACGCGGTGCGCTGGGTGCTGGGCGAGTCACGCGCTTCCGAGCTGCGCGGCGAGTCCATGCAGGACGTGATCTTCAACGGTTCCACGGCGCGCAAGCAGGCCGGCCGGGCCAGCGTCGAACTGGTGTTCGACAATGCCGAAGGCCGCGCCGCCGGCCAGTGGAGCCAGTACGCCGAAGTGGCGGTCAAGCGCGTGCTGACCCGCGACGGCACCTCGTCCTACTACATCAACAACCAGCCGGTACGCCGGCGCGACATCCAGGACATCTTCCTGGGCACGGGCCTGGGCCCGCGCGCCTACGCCATCATCGGGCAGGGCATGATCTCGCGCATCATCGAGGCTAAGCCCGACGACATGCGCATCTTCCTGGAAGAGGCCGCGGGGGTGTCCAAGTACAAGGAACGCCGCCGCGAGACGGAGAACCGCCTGTCCGACACGCGCGAGAACCTGACCCGCGTCGAGGACATCCTGCGCGAACTCGGCACCAACCTGGAAAAGCTGGAAGGCCAGGCCGAAGTCGCTCAGCGTTTCAAGACGCTGCAGTCCGATGGCGAAGAAAAGCAGCACCTGCTGTGGCTGCTGCGCAAGCGCGAGGCGCAGGTCGAGCAGGAGCGCCACCAGCGCGCGATCGGGCAGGCCCAGATCGACCTGGAAGCACAGACCGCGCAGTTGCGCCATGTCGAGGCCGAGCTGGAGACCATGCGCGCCGCGCACTATGCCGCGTCGGATGGCATGCACGCGGCGCAGGGTGCGCTGTACGAAGCCAACGCCGAGGTCAGCAAGCTCGAGGCCGAGATCCGCTACGTGGTGGAGTCGCGCAACCGCGTGCAGGCCCAGATTGCCGCGCTGACCGCGCAACGCGAACAATGGCAGGGCAAGGCTGAACAGGCCACCGACGAACTCGCGCAGGCCGAGGAAGACCTGGCGGTGGCCGAAGGCCGCACGGTCGAGGCGCAGGAGGCCGTCGCGCACAAGAACGACGAGCTGCCGACGCTGGAAGCGCAGTGGCGCGATGCCCAGCAACTGCTCAACGAGCAGCGTGCCGGCATCATGCAGGCCGAGCAGGCGCTCAAGCTGGAGGCAGCGCAGCAGCGCAGCGCCGACCAGATGCTGCAGCAGCTGGAACAGCGCCGCGAACGCCTGTCAGCAGAGGAAAAGGGCCTGGACCGCCCGGACGAAACCCGGCTGGAACAGGGCCGCGCCGAGCTGGCCGAGCAAGAGGCGCTGGTCGAGGAAGCCAAGGCCGTGCTGGCCGATGCTGAAGAAAGCGTGCCGCGCCTCGATGAAGAGCGCCGCGCCGCACAGGCGCGCGTGCACAGCGAAGCCGCTGCGATTGCCTCGCTCGAAGCGCGCCTGCATGCGCTGCGCCAGTTGCAGGAGAACGTGCAGACCGACGGCAAGGTGCAGCCCTGGCTGGCGAAGCACGAGCTGGCCGAGCTGCCACGCCTGTGGAAGAAGGTCCATATCGAGCCAGGCTGGGAAAACGCGCTCGAATCCGTGCTGCGCGAGAAGCTGAACGCGCTGGAAGTGTCGAACCTGGACTGGGTCAAGGCCTTCCTGACGGACGCGCCGCCGGCCAAGCTGGCGTTCTACTCGCCCCCGGCCGCCGCCCGTCCGCTGGAAACGCCGGCGGGGCTGCGCCCGCTGATGTCGCTGGTACAGATCACCGAGCCGGGCATCCGCGCGGTGATGCAGGACTGGCTGGCGGATATCTTTGTTGCCACCGACATGGCGCAGGCCTTGGCCGCGCGCGGCACGCTGCCCGAAGGCGCGTCGTTCGTGGTGGCCGAGGGCCACGTCGTTAGCCGCAACGCGATCCAGATCTACGCCGCCGATTCCGAGCAGGCCGGCATGCTGGCGCGCGAGCAGGAAATCGAAAACCTGCAGAAGCAGGCGCGCGCGCAGGCGCTGCTGTCGGACGAAGCCAGGACCCAGGCGGTGCGCGCCGAGGCCGCGTACACGCAGGCCAGCCAGGCGCTGGGCGAGGCCCGCGCGCGCGCCGAGCAGACCACGCGCCGCGTGCATGCGCTGCAGATGGACGTGCTCAAGCTGTCGCAGGCGATGGAGCGCTATTCCGCGCGCAGTGGCCAGATCCGCGAGGAGCTGGAAGAAATCCACGCGCAGATCGATGAGCAGCGCGCAATCCGCGCCGAATCCGAGGCCAGCTTCGAGCAGCACGACGCCGCGCTGGCCGAGATGCAGGCCTCGCACGAAGACCAGCAGATGGCCTTCGAGGCGCTGGACAGCAAGCTCTCGGGCGCGCGCCACCAGCTGCGCGACTTTGAGCGCGCCGCGCAGGAAGCGCTCTTTGCCGAGCGCAACCTGTCCAGCCGGATCGACGAACTGCGCCGCAATATCCAGGTGGCGGCCGACCAGGCCGAGCGCATCGCCGAATCGCTGGAGAACGCCCGCGCCGAGCTGGAAACCATCAACGAGCAGACCGCGCATACCGGCCTGCAGGACGCGCTGGAACTGCGCGCCGAGAAGGAAGAAAAGCTCACCGCCGCGCGCACCGAACTCGATGCGCTGTCGGCGCAGCTGCGCCAGTTCGACGAACAGCGGCTGGCCGCCGAGCGCAGCCTGCAGCCGCTGCGCGACCGCATCACCGAGCTGCAACTCAAGGAGCAGGCCGCGCGCCTGAACCAGGAGCAGTTCAGCGAGCAGCTGACTGCGGCACAGGTCGACGAGGAAGGGCTGGCGCACAAGCTCACCGGCGACCTGAAGCCATCGTACCTGCAGGGCGAAGTCACGCGCATCAACAACGCCATCAACGCGCTGGGCCCGGTCAACATGGCCGCGCTCGACGAACTGGCAGCGGCGCGCGAGCGCAAGACCTTCCTCGATGCGCAGTCGGCCGACCTGAACGACGCCATCAACACGCTGGAAGACGCGATCGCCAAGATCGACCAGGAAACCCGTGCGCTGCTGCAAGGCACTTTCGACCAGGTCAACCACCATTTCGGCGAGCTGTTCCCGTCGCTGTTCGGCGGTGGCCAGGCGCGCCTGATCATGACCGGCGAAGAAATCCTCGACGCCGGCGTGCAGGTGATGGCGCAGCCCCCGGGCAAGAAGAACTCGACCATCCACCTGCTGTCGGGCGGCGAGAAGGCGCTGACCGCGATCGCGCTGGTGTTTGCGATGTTCCAGCTCAACCCCGCGCCGTTCTGCCTGCTGGACGAGGTGGACGCGCCGCTGGACGATGCCAACACCGAACGCTATGCCAACATGGTGGCACGCATGTCGGACAAGACTCAATTCGTTTTCATCTCACATAACAAGATCGCCATGGAAATGGCTCATCAACTCATTGGCGTAACCATGCAGGAGCAGGGCGTTTCGCGGATCGTGGCCGTGGATATGGACGCGGCGGTTTCGATGGCGGAGGCAGCATGAGCAGTAAGCAGGGGCCCCGCGCAGCGGGGCGGCGCACGCCCGCGAATGCTGCGCGCAACCGACACCACCATGCTGTGATCAACATGGACGCTTTGGAGATTGCAGCATGAGCGGTAAGCAGGGATCCCGTGCAGCGGGGAGGCGCACGTCCGCCAATGCTGCGCGCAACCGACACCACAGTGCTGTGACCAATATGGGCGCTTTGGAGATGGCAGCATGAAGCTGAACATGGACCTGCAGACCGCGCTGATCGTCGCGGGCTTGGTATTCCTGGTGCTGCTGTTTGGCTACAACCAGTGGCAGATCCGCAAGGCGCGCCGTCCCCGCGAGCTGAGTCCCGAGGACGACCTGCCGCCGATGCGCGAGCCGGTGGTCGGCCAGGCCACTTCGCCCGAAACCGCGGCGCGGCTGCACGAGGCCAGCCCGGAGTCGGTGCAGCGGCGCGAGCCGACGCTGGCGCCGGGCACGCCGGCGGCACCGTCGCAGCCCAACCACGTGGCCGCCGCTGCCGCGGCCGCAGCCAGTACCGGCGATGCCGACGAGGCCGTGGCGGAAGAAGTCGCGGTGGCTGCCGGCGTGGTGCAGGCCGCGCCCGGCGCCGAAGGCGATGAAGCCGACGAAGCCGAGGCTGTATCCGCCCCGGCGCCGACCCCCGCGGCCGCCGCTGCGCCGGTGCCCGCTGCGGCGCCCGCGCCAGCACCGGTCCCCGCCCCGGTCGCCGCCGTCCCCGACGGCCAGCCCGCGCCGGCCGTGGTCGACCCGCTGATCGACTGCATCGTGCCGCTGCACCTGGAGCGCAAGGCTTCCGGCGACCGCATCCTGCCGCTGACCGGCCGGCTGCGCCGTGCCGGCACCAAGCAGGTCCATATCGAGGGTTTGCGCGCCGAAGCCAATGCGTGGGAGCCGGTCACCGCCGGCCACCAGTACGAAGACCTGCAGGTCGGCGTGCAGCTGGCCAACCGCACCGGCCCGCTCAATGCGCTGGAGTTTTCCGAGTTCATCACGGCGGTGGAATCGCTGGCCGAGGCGCTCGACGCCTCAGCCGACCTGCCTGACATGAGCGAGACCGTGGCCAACGCGCGCGAACTCGATGGCTTTGCCGCCGGCAGCGACGTGCAGCTGGGCGTCAACGTGATTTCCGACGGCGCGCCGTGGTCGGCCGCCTACGTGCAGAACGTGGCCACGCAGGACGGGCTGGTGCTGTCGCGCGACGGCACGCGCTTCATCCGCTACCAGGCCAATGCCGAAGGCGTGCAGCGCCCGCTGTTCACGTTGCAGTTCGGCGATACCAATTTCCTGCGCGACGACCTGACGGTCAAGTCCGGGCGCCAGATCACGCTGCTGCTCGACGTGCCGCTGGCGGACCAGGGCGCCAGGCCGTTCAAGACGATGTGCGAGTATGGCAACACGCTGGCCCAGCGCATGGGCGCGCAGCTGGTCGACGACAACATGCGTCCGCTGACCGAGGCCTCGTTCATTGCCATCTTCAGCCAGCTGGAAACGCTGTACCAGAAGCTGGAAGCGCGCGGCATGCCGGCCGGCTCGCCGGTGGCACTGCGCTTGTTCAGCGTCTAGCCGGAGCCTGCCATGACCGCAAAACCACGCGGCGCGCAGGCTGAAGCCTCCGCGCCCGCCGGCGGCTTGCCGCCCGAAGCCGCAGCCAGGCGCGTCGCCTGGCTGCACGATGAGCTTAACCGCCACAGCTACCAGTACTACGTGCTGGACGCGCCCACCATCCCTGATGCCGAGTACGACGCGCTGTTCAGCGAACTGATGGCGCTCGAGCTCGAGCATCCCGAGCTGCAGTCGCCGGATTCGCCCACGCAGCGCGTCGGCGGCGAGGCGCTGGCCGCCTTCGACACGGTGCGCCACCGCGTGCCGATGCTGTCGCTGAACAACGGCTTCGCCGACGACGACGTGCTCAACTTCGATCGCCGCTGCGCGCAGGGCCTGAGCCGCACCGCACCCGCGGCGGGCGAGGCCGACCTGTTCAGCGCGGCTGACGCGGTCGAGTATTCCTGCGAGCTGAAGTTCGACGGACTGGCCATGTCGCTGCGCTATGAAGACGGGCGGCTGGTGCAGGCCGCCACCCGCGGCGACGGCGAGACCGGCGAGGACGTGACCGTCAACGTGCGCACCATCAAGGCGATCCCCCTGAAGCTGCGCGGCCAGGCGCCCGCGGTGCTGGAAGTGCGCGGCGAAGTCTTCATGTATCGCCGCGACTTCGACAAGCTCAACGCACGCCAGGCGGAAGCCGGCGAAAAGACCTTCGTCAATCCGCGCAATGCCGCCGCCGGCAGCCTGCGCCAGCTCGATCCGCGCATCACGGCGAAGCGGCCGTTGTCGTTCTTTGCCTATGGCCTGGGCGAACTGCAGGGCGTGGATCGCCCGCCCACGCACAGCGCCATGCTCGACGGTTTCGATGCGCTGGGCCTGCCGGTGTGCAAGGAACGCGCCGTGGTCAAGGGTGCGCAGGGATTGCTCGATTTCTACCGCGATATCGGCAAGCGCCGCGACGACCTGCCTTACGACATCGACGGCGTGGTCTACAAGGTCAATGCGCTGGCCGAGCAGGAGCGGATCGGCTTTGTCTCGCGCGCGCCGCGTTTTGCGCTGGCGCACAAGTTCCCGGCGCAGGAAATGACCACGATCGTCGAGGACATCGAGGTGCAGGTTGGCCGTACCGGTGCGATCACGCCGGTGGCGCGGCTGCAGCCGGTGTTCGTCGGCGGCGTGACGGTGACCAATGCCACGCTGCATAACGAGGACGAGATCCGCCGCAAGGACGTCCATATCGGCGACACCGTGATCGTGCGCCGCGCCGGCGACGTGATCCCGGAGGTGGTGGCGGTGGTGGCCGAGCGCCGGCCGGCGGATGCGCGCGCCTTCGTGATGCCGACGGCTTGCCCGGTGTGCGGTTCGCATATCGAGCGGCTGGAAGACGAGGCGATCGCGCGCTGCACCGGCGGCCTGATTTGCGCCGCGCAGCGCAAGCAGGCGCTGCTGCACTTTGCGCAGCGCCGTGCCATGGATATCGAAGGGCTGGGCGACAAGGTCGTCGAGCAGCTGGTCGACCAGGGCATCGTGCGCACGCCGGCGGACCTGTACAAACTAGGTGTGGCCAAGCTGGCGGCGCTGGAGCGCATGGCCGACAAGTCGGCGACCAACCTCGTCGCGGCGATCGAGGCGTCGCGCGAGACGACCATGAACCGCTTTATCTTCGCGCTCGGCATCCGCCACGTGGGCGAGGCCACCGCCAAGGATCTCGCCAGGCATTTCGGCAAGCTCGACGGGCTGATGGCCGCCGACGAAGCCGCGCTGCTGGAGGTCAATGACGTCGGCCCGGTGGTGGCGCAGTCGATCGCGCACTTCTTTGGCGAGCCGCATAACGTCGAGGTCATCGAACAGCTTCGCGCCGCAGGCGTACACTGGCCGGAGAGCGAACCAGCCGCCAGGGCGCCGGCGCCGCTGTCGGGCAAGACCTTCGTGCTGACCGGCACGCTGCCGACGATGTCGCGCGAGGACGCCAAGGAATTGCTTGAAGCCGCGGGCGCCAAGGTGGCGGGCTCGGTGTCGAAGAAGACCGACTACGTGGTGGCGGGGGCCGAAGCCGGCAGCAAGCTCGACAAGGCCGAGGCGCTGGGCGTGCCGGTGCTGGACGAAGCAGGCATGCTCGCGTTGCTGGCTGAAGCGGGCGCCGCGCCCGCGCAGGAATAAACCGGGGGAAACAGCCATGATCCGCGAGATTTTAAAGATGGGCGATCCGCGCCTGCTGCAGGTGGCGCGGAAGGTGGAGCGTTTCAATACGCCGGAACTGCGCACGCTGATCGAAGACATGTTCGACACCATGGATCACGCCAACGGTGCGGGGCTGGCCGCGCCGCAGATCGGCGTGGACCTGCAGGTGGTGATCTTCGGCTTCGACCGCAACCCGCGCTATCCGGATGCGCCGATGGTGCCCAAGACAGTGCTGGTGAACCCCGTGCTGGAGATGCTGTCGGACGAGCTGGAAGACGGCTGGGAAGGGTGCCTGTCGGTGCCGGGCCTGCGTGGGGTGGTGCCGCGGCATGTGCGGTTGAAGTACAGCGGCCATGACCTGATGGGCAACCGGATCGAGCGGGTTGCAGAGGGCTTCCATGCGCGCGTGGTGCAGCATGAGTGCGACCACCTGCGGGGCATTCTTTATCCGATGCGGATCAAGGATTTTTCGAGGTTCGGGTTTACCGAGGTCCTGTTTCCGGATTTGCCGGCTAATGGCGATGATTGACCGCCTGCTGCCGGTTTGCTCCCCTCTCCCCCACGCGGGAGAGGGAGCAGGCAAGCGGTTGAAGAAGGGTTGCGGCAAGCTGCCAGGACCAAAAAAAGCGGCCATCCCGGCCGCTTTTTTCATCAGAACTTCTCAAACTGCCCCAGGAACCGCCATTTGCCCGGTGGCAGGTCGCCCAGCACCACGCGGCCCATGCGCACGCGCTTCAGGCCAACGACCTCCAGCCCGACCTGCTCGCACATCCGGCGGATCTGGCGCTTGCGGCCCTCGCGCAGCACGAAGCGCAGCTGTTCTTCGTTCTGCCAGCTGACCTTGGCCGGTTTGAGCAGCACGCCATCCAGCGACAGGCCATGGCGCAGCAATTCGAGCTGGTCGGCGGGGAACACCTCGCTGACATTGCGCTCGACCGCGCCTTGCGGGCCATGCCAGACCACGCGCACCAGGTATTCCTTCTCCACGTTCGAATCCTCGCCGATCAGCGCGCGCGCGACGCGGCCATCCTGCGTCAGCACCAGCAGGCCGGTGGAGTCGATATCGAGGCGGCCGGCGGGCGCCAGGCTCTTGCGTTGCCACGGCGCGAAGCGCTTGCGCGAGGGGTCGCCTTCCCACTGGTTCTCGGCGGTGAACAGCACCGCGGCCGGCTCGTAGCCGTCTTCGGCCTGGCCGGAGACGTATCCCACCGGCTTGTGCAGCAGCACGGTGACGCGCTCGCCCTGTTCGGAGCGCGCTTCCTGCAGGATCTCGATCTCGGCATCCGGGCGGATGCGGCTCCCCAGTTCGGTCACCGGCTTGCCGTCGACCAGCACCCAGCCGCGCGGAATCCATTCATCGGCTTCGCGGCGCGAGCACAGGCCGAGTTCGGACATGCGCTTGGACAGGCGCACCAGGCCGTCGTCATGGGTAGCCTCGGGCGCGGCATCGTCGCGCGCGGGCTGCTGCGGGCGCGGGGACGGTGCCTGCGGCCGGGATGTGCCGGCGGTGCGGATGCGGTCGGCGGCGTCGCTGAAGCGGCGCGCCGGCGCCGAGCCCTCGCGGCGGCGTTCGCCGGTGGGGGCAGGACGACGGGGACGGCTTTCGTCGTCGCCGTAACGCCGCGGACGGTTGTCGTCGTCGCCAAGGCCCCGCGGCGGACGCGATTCGCCTTCGAAGCGGCGCGGGCGCGCTTCGCCGCGATCGTCGCCATAGCGGCGGGGGCGGTTGTCATCGTCGCCAAAGCGCCGCGGCGGACGCGATTCGCCTTCGAAGCGGCGCGGGCGTGCTTCGCCGCGATCGTCGCCATAGCGGCGGGGGCGGTTGTCGTCGTCGCCAGAGCGCCGCGGCGGACGTGATTCGCCTTCGAAGCGGCGCGGGCGCGCTTCGCCACGATCGTCGCCATAGCGGCGGGGGCGGTTGTCGTCGTCGCCAAAGCGCCGCGGCGGACGTGATTCGCCTTCGAAGCGGCGCGGGCGCGCTTCGCCGCGATCGTCGCCATAGCGGCGGGGGCGGTTGTCGTCGTCGCCAAAGCGCCGTGGGGGCCGCGATTCATTGCCTTCGAAGCGGCGCGGGCGAGCTTCGCCACGATCGTCGCCATAGCGGCGGGGGCGGTTGTCGTCATCGCCAAAGCGCCGTGGGGGCCGCGATTCATTGCCTTCGAAGCGGCGCGGACGTGCTTCGCCGCGATCGTCGCCATAGCGGCGGGGGCGGTTGTCGTCATCGCCAAAGCGCCGTGGGGGCCGCGATTCATTGCCTTCGAAGCGGCGCGGGCGCGCTTCGCCGCGATCGTCGCCATAGCGGCGCGGACGGCTTTCGTCGTCACCAAAGCGCCGCGGCGCACGCGCTTCGCCCTCGGGGCGTCGTGGCCGTGCCTGGCGCTCGCCGTCAGCGGGGCGCGGCGGACGCGGCTTGCGCACGTCGCCGCCGGCTTGCGCTTCGCCTGGCGCGCGGCGGCCGGCACCCTTGCCACCGTCACTCTGCTGCGCGCGCTTGATGCCTTCGGTCACGGCCCGCACGCGGTTACGGTTCAGGTCCGAAACCCGCACCGGGCGGTTGCCGGTCTTGCGCGCGGCCGTGCCGGTATCGCTTGCGGCCTTGATGCCTAGCGTCTTGCGCTTCGGCGAATTGCTGTCGGTCATATCGTTGATGCTGTCCGCCCCTCAGATCGCGAGGGCGGCGAGCAAGTCCTGTTCAAGCTGAATCTGCAATCGGTTGTCGGCGGCCAGGCGGCTGCCGTCTACCAGGAACACGTCTTCGACGCGTTCGCCCAGGGTGTTGATGCGTGCCGAATGCACGGACACGCGATGCCGTGCCAGTACGCGGGCGATGGCGTACAGCAGGCCGGTGCGGTCGTTGGCGGACAGCGACAGCAGGTAATACTGGCCGCGCTCGTCCGCGCGCAGGTCCACGCGCGGCTTGATCGGGAAGCTGCGCGACTGGCGCGACAGGCGTCCCTGCGTGGGCTCGGCCAGCGCGCCCTGCTGGCGCAGCTTTTCGCAAAGCTCGTGTTCCACCAGCGCGATGATGTCGCGGTAGTTGCCGCGGTAGTTGCCGTTGCCTGCCATGCCGGGGTCGGTGACCTGGAACGTGTCAAGCGCATAGCCGTGCCGGGTGGTGTGGATCTTGGCGTCCTGGATCGAGAACGCCTTGCGCTCGAAATAGCCGCAGATGCGCGCGAACAGGTCGGGCTGGTCCTGCACATAGACCGCCACCTGCAGGCCTTCGCCCGCAGGCGAGATGCGTGCCTTCACCACCGGCGCGGGGCTGTCGACCTTGTCGTACAGGTGCCGCGTGAGCCAGGCGATATCGCGCGCATCGTGGCGCAGGAAGAAGGCCACGTCGAGCTGCGCCCACAGCGGCTTGCCCAGCTCCGGGTCGAACGCCTTGAGCCGCAGCGTCGAAATGGTTTCTTCCTTGCGCTGCGACCATAGCGAGTGAGAATCGACCCTGGCGCCGCCGAGCACGCGCAGCGTGATCCGGTACAGGTCTTCCAGCAGCTTGCCCTTCCACGCATTCCAGACCTTGGGGCTGGTGCCGCGGATATCGGCCACCGTCAGCAGGTACAGCGCGGTCAGGTAGCGTTCGCTGCCGACCACGCGCGCGAAGGCATGCACCACTTCCGGATCGGTCAGGTCCTGCTTCTGCGCCACATGGCTCATGGTCAGGTGGTGCTCGACCAGCCAGCTGATCAGGTCGGCATCTTCGCGCGCGATGCCATGCTGCTTGCAGAAGCGGCGCGCGTCGTGCGTGCCGAGCTTGGAATGGTCGCCGCCGCGGCCCTTGGCGATGTCATGGAACAGCGCCGCCACCCACAGTACCCACGGCTTGTCGAAGCTCGCCATCAGCTGGCTGCAGAACGGGAATTCGTGGGTGTGCTCGACGATGGCGAAGCGGCGCATGTTGCGCACCACCATCAGGATGTGCTGGTCCACGGTGTACACGTGGAACAGGTCGTGCTGCATCTGCCCGACGATGCGGCGGAAGTTGATCAGGTAGCGGCCCAGCACGCTGGTCTGGTTCATCAGCCGCAGCGCGTGGGTGATGCCCTGCGGTTCCTGCATGATGGCGAGGAACAGGCGGCGGTTTTCCGGGTCGTTGCGCCAGCCCGCGTTCATTACGGTGCGCGCGTTGTACAGCCCGCGCAGCGTGCGTGGCGACAGGCCCTTCACGCCGGGCGTGCGCTGGTAGAGCAGGAAGGTTTCCAGGATCGCGTGCGGGTCGCGCTCGTAGACGTCGTCGCTGGTGATTTCCAGCATGCCCTGGCGCTCGACAAAGCGTTCGTTGAGCACCCGCGTGACCTGCGACTCGCTCGGGAACAGCATTGCCTCGATGTTCAGCAGCAGTACGCTGTTGAGCTGCGTGACCGCCTTTGCCGCCCAGTAATAGCGCCGCATCAGCTGCTCGCTGGCGCGCTTGTTGTTGGTCTGGCGGTAGCCGAAGGATTCCGCCAGCGCGGTCTGCAGGTCGAATACCAGCACATCCTGGCGCCGGCCCGCCACCAGGTGCAGGCGGGCGCGGATGGTCTTGAGCAGGCGCTCGTTGCGCGCCAGTTCCTGTGCTTCGCGCTGCGTCAGCAGGCCGCGCTCGAACAGCTCTTTCCAGCTGTCGCCCAGGCCCGCGGCCTTGGTCATCCACAGGATCACCTGCAGGTCGCGCAGCCCGCCCGGGCTCTCCTTGCAGTTGGGCTCGAGCGCGTAGGGCGTGTCCTGGTACTTGGCGTGGCGCTGGCGCATTTCCAGGAGCTTGGCCTGGAAGAACGCGGCCGCGTCCAGGTCGGCGAGGTAGCGCGTGCGCATCGACTCGAACAGCTTGCGGCTGCCGGTCATCAGCCGCGCCTCGAGCAGCGAGGTCTGGATGGTGACGTCCTGGCGCGACTCGCGGATGCAATCGTCCACGGTGCGTACCGACGAGCCGATTTCCAGTCCCAGGTCCCAGCACAGGCCGATAAAGCGCTCCAGCCGCCCAGTGGTGTCCTGGTCGGGCTCGGCGGGCAGCAGCAGCAGCACGTCGACATCCGAATAGGGCAGCAGCTCGCCACGGCCGTAGCCGCCCACCGCCACCAGCGCCGCACCCGCGGGCATCCCCAGGCCGCGCCAGGCCTCCACCAGCGCGGCGTCGACGGCGCGGCGCAGCCGCGTGATCAGCGTGCCGACGTTGGTGCTGGTGTTGAAGTCGGCAAACAGCACTTGCTTGTCGACTTTGAGCTGGTCGCGCACGCGCGTGGCCAGCAGCAGTTCCGGCGTGGTGTCCATGGGGAGGGCGGGATGGTTCGTGGGCACGGCTGGAAAAATAAGGGCGCCGGTCAGGCGCCCTGGCTGGTGTGCGACCTCATGCCGCGACGGATTCCGTAATGAAGGCCGGTGGCGCCGGGGTGCCGGCGGATACCGTCAGCACCTCATATCCGGTTTCGGTGACCAGCACGGTGTGCTCCCACTGCGCCGACAGGCTGCGGTCGCGGGTCTTGACCGTCCACTGGTCGGGCATGGTGCGGATATCGCGCTTGCCGGCGTTGATCATCGGTTCCACGGTGAAGATCATGCCGGCCTTGATCTCGGCCCCGGTGCCGGCGCGGCCGTAGTGCAGGATCTGCGGGTCTTCGTGGAAGTTCTTGCCGATGCCGTGGCCGCAGTATTCGCGCACCACGCTGTAGCCAGCGGCTTCGGCGTGCATCTGGATGGCATGGCCGATATCGCCCAGGCGCGCGCCGTGGCGCACCTGCGCGATGCCCTTCCACATGCATTCGTATGTCACCTGCGCCAGGCGCTTGGCCAGGATCGAGCCCTCGCCGGCGATGAACATGCGGCTGGTGTCGCCGTAATAGCCTTCCTTGGTGATGACGGTGATGTCCAGGTTGACCGCGTCGCCGCTCTTGAGCACGCGGTCGCCGGGGATGCCGTGGCAGATCACGTCGTTGACCGAGGTGCAGATCGCGCCGGGGAAGGGCGGGTAGCCGGGGGGCGCGTAGTTCAGCGGCGCCGGCACGGTGCCTTGCACGTCACGCATATAGGCGTGGCACAGGCGATCCAGTTCGCCCGTGGTGACGCCCGGCTGGACGAAGGGCGTGATGTAGTCGAGGACTTCGGAGGCAAGGCGGCAAGCCACGCGCATCTGGGCGATGTCTTCGGCGGTATTCAGGTAAATGCTCATGCTGCGTCGCCAAAAAAGTGAGGGCGGGGCCACTGGCCGCGCCGAATTCAAAAGGTCAATGTGGGATTATCGCACCTTCGGAGCCTGATCGCAGCCTGTGCCCGGGCGCTTTCGGACGGCGTTCCTCCAATGCCTGCAGTGTTCCCGGATCTGGGTCGCTTGAGCGCTCGGTGCTTTTCTTGCTAGAATAGCGGGCTGACTTGGTTGCGGCGCAATATTGCACCCGCCAGGCCGGTATTTTGCAGCATCTGCTGCGATGTTTTTTGGAAATCGCTGGCCCGCCTATCCGGGGTGTTCCTTTTCAGGAATGTCGGGGCGGGCTTCAGACCTAACCCTTTGGAGAATCACATGTCCGTTACCATGCGCGAAATGCTGGAAGCCGGTTGCCACTTCGGCCACCAGACCCGCTTCTGGAACCCGAAGATGGCCCCCTTCATCTTCGGCCATCGCAATAAGATCCACATCATCAACCTCGAAAAGACGTTGCCGATGTTCCAGGACGCCATGAAGTACGTGCGTCAGCTGGCAGCAAATCGCGGCACCATCCTTTTCGTGGGCACCAAGCGCCAGTCGCGCGAAATCCTGGCTGAAGAAGCAGGCCGCGCCGGCATGCCTTACGTCGATGCCCGCTGGCTCGGCGGCATGCTGACCAACTTCAAGACGGTCAAGACCTCGATCAAGCGCCTGAAGGACATGGAGGCCGCCAAGGAAGCCGGCGCGCTGGAAACCATGAGCAAGAAGGAAGCGCTGATGTTCGAGCGCGAGATGATCAAGCTGGAAAAGTCGATCGGCGGCATCAAGGACATGGGCGGCGTGCCTGACGCCATCTTCGTGGTTGACGTCGGCTACCACAAGATTGCCGTGACCGAAGCCAACAAGCTGGGCATCCCCGTGATCGGCGTGGTCGATACCAACCACTCGCCGGACGGCATCGACTACGTGATCCCGGGCAACGACGACTCGAGCAAGGCCGTGGCCCTGTACGTGCGCGGCGTGGCTGACGCGATCCTGGAAGGCCGTGCCAACGCGGTGCAGGAAGTCGTTGAAGCCGCCCGCGGCGACGACGAATTCGTCGAAGTGCAGGAAGGCTGATAGTCTCCGGCCCGCTGCCTGAAAGGAACCCGATAGCGCGCACGTCAACACACGACAGGCAGGCATCGCCTGCCGCCCGGCATGCCGGGCAGCGCGCAGGGCGCAAGCCGGGGTACGTCGGCAGCAGGGCAAAAAAAGGGGGCACATCTGGCGCCCCCTTTTTTCGAATTTGAATTGTTGTCATCCGCCGCAGGCAATATTTGCCGCGGGTGCGCTGTAGACCCACCGACCGGGTGCCGCGGGCAAGACTGCCGGGGCCCGGCGCGAACCATTCAAGGAGTGACAAATGGCGGCAATTACCGCAAGCATGGTTGCAGAACTGCGCGCGAAGACCGACGCGCCGATGATGGAGTGCAAGAAGGCCCTGACCGAGGCCGACGGCGACCTGAACAAGGCCGAAGAGCTGCTGCGCGTCAAGCTGGGCAACAAGGCCAGCAAGGCCGCATCGCGCGTGACTGCCGAAGGCGTGGTCGCTTCGTTTATCGACGGCACCACCGGCGTGCTGGTCGAACTGAACTGCGAGACCGATTTCGTCTCCAAGAACGATGATTTCCTGGCTTTCTCGGCCAAGGTCGCTGAACTGATCGCCAAGCAGAACCCGGCCGACGTGGCTGCCCTGTCGGCGCTGGACCTCGACGGCGCGAGCGTTGAAGCCACCCGCACGGCCCTGATCGGCAAGATCGGCGAAAATCTGACGATCCGCCGCTTTGTCCGCTACGCCAATGGCGGCAAGCTGGTTTCGTACCTGCACGGCACCCGTATCGGCGTGATGGTCGAGTTTGACGGCGAAGAAGCCGCCGCCAAGGACGTGGCCATGCACGTGGCCGCCATGAAGCCGGTGTCGCTGTCGGCCGAGCAGGTCCCCGCCGACCTGATCGCCAAGGAGCGCAGCATCGCCGAGCAGAAGGCTGCCGAGTCGGGCAAGCCGGCCGAGATCGCGGCCAAGATGGTCGAAGGCTCGGTGCAGAAGTACCTGAAGGAAGTGTCGCTGTTCAACCAGCCGTTCGTGAAGAACGACAAGCAGACTGTCGAGCAGATGCTCAAGGCTGCCAACACCACCGTGAAGGGCTTCACCCTGTATGTCGTGGGCGAAGGCATCGAGAAGAAGCAGGACGACTTCGCCGCTGAAGTGGCCGCCCAGGTGGCCGCTGCCCAGAAGGCCTGATGTCAGGGCGCGCCGGCCGGCCCTTGCGGGCGGGGCCGGGCGCATATAATGCCGCAGGGGCGCCGCAAGGTGCCCCTCTGCATAAGTAGTGCAGTGATGTATATTGCACGTTGCACTGCAGCAGTCAGTTTTCGCGGTCGTCTTCCCGTTGCCTGCCGGCAAGGTGGGGCGACCCCGAAAACCGGCTTTCTTCCGCTGGCGGCGCGCCGATCCGCGCCGCCGGTGTCAAAAATCAATCGTCTCATTTGTGTTGAGTCCCAAACGAGCGACTTGCTCCTGCCCGAGGGTAAACATGCCAGCCTACAAGCGCGTCCTTCTGAAACTGTCCGGTGAAGCCCTGATGGGCGACGATGCCTTCGGCATCAACCGCTCCACCATCGAGGCGATGGTGAACGACATTGCCGAGATCGTGAGGCTCGGCGTCCAGGTCGCGGTGGTCATCGGCGGCGGCAATATCTTCCGCGGCGTCGCGGGCGGCGCGGCCGGCATGGATCGCGCCACGGCTGACTACATGGGCATGCTGGCCACCATGATGAACGCGCTGGCCCTGCAGGATGCGATGCGCCACGCCAATATCGAAGGCCGCGTGCAGTCCGCGCTGCGCATGGACCAGGTGGTCGAACCGTACATCCGCCCGCGCGCCATTCGCCAGCTGGAGGAGGGCAAGGTGGTGATCTTCGCCGCCGGCACCGGCAACCCGTTCTTCACCACCGACACCGCAGCCGCGCTGCGCGGCGCGGAAATCGGGGCCGAGGTCGTGCTCAAGGCGACCAAGGTGGACGGTGTCTACACCGCCGACCCCAAGAAGGATCCCAGCGCCACGCGCTACAGCACCATCACCTTCGACGAGGCCATCTCGCGCAACCTGCAGGTGATGGATGCCACCGCCTTCGCGCTGTGCCGCGACCAGAAGCTGCCGATCCGGGTGTTCTCTATTACCAAGCCGGGCGCGCTCAAGCGCGTGATCCTGGGCGAAGACGAGGGTACCCTGGTCCACGTCTGAGTCCGGCGCCCCACGACGCCGCGCCACGGCGCTGGTGTCTGGCCGGGCAAAGGGTAGAATGATTCATTTTCCGATCCCGGTCACGGGATCATGGTTGGCTGATTTCCGGAGGTAAACATGAGCGTCGCCGACACAAAGAAGAGCGCCGAGCAGAAAATGCAGAAGTCGATCGAAGCCTTCAAGGCCGATCTGGCGAAGATCCGCACTGGCCGTGCCCACACCGGCCTGCTCGACCACGTTCAGGTGGATTACTACGGTTCGATGGTGCCGATCAGCCAGGTCGCCAGCGTCGGTCTGGCCGATGCGCGCACCATCACGGTGCAGCCGTGGGAGAAGAAGATGGTGGGCGCGGTCGAGAAGGCCATCCGCGACTGCGACCTGGGCCTGAACCCGGCCACGATGGGCGACGTGATCCGCGTGCCGATGCCCGCGCTGACCGAAGAGCGCCGCAAGGAGCTGACCAAGGTCGTCAAGGGCGAGGCTGAGGGTGCCAAGATCGCGGTGCGCAACCTGCGCCGCGATGCCAATGAGCAGTTCAAGAAGCTGGTCAAGGACAAGGCCATTTCCGAGGACGACGAGCGCCGCGGCCAGGACGAGGTGCAGAAGCTGACCGACAAGTACGTGGCCGAGATCGACAAGATGGTCGCCGAAAAAGAGAAGGAGATCATGACGGTCTGACGCCGTCCCGGCATCTGCCGGGGCTGCCCGCGACCGTCTGCCATCATGCAGCACATCAGTTCAACGCTCGCCGTACCCGATACCTCTTACGTGCCCCGCCACGTTGCCATCATCATGGACGGCAACGGCCGCTGGGCGACCCAGCGGCACCTGCCGCGTGTTGCCGGGCACTCGCGGGGTCTGGACGCTGTGCGCGCGGTCGTGGAAGCCAGCGCTGCGCGGGGCGTGCAGTACCTGACACTGTTCGCGTTCAGTTCCGAAAACTGGCGCCGGCCCGCGGACGAGGTATCGTTCCTGATGCGGCTGTTCATGATGTCGCTGCGGCGCGAAGTGGTGAAGATGCACGCCAACAACATCCGCCTGCGGGTGGTTGGCGACCTGGGCCGCTTCAGCCCGCGCATCCAGCAGCTGATCAAGGATGCCGAGGCGCGCACCGCCGGCAACACCGGCCTGACCGTGACCATCGCCGCCAACTACGGCGGCCGCTGGGACCTGCTGCAGGCCATGCGCAAGATGCTGGAGCGCTCGCCGATGCTCGATCCGGAGTCGATCGACGAATCCATGCTCGCGCCGCACCTGGCCATGGCCTACGCGCCGGAGCCCGATCTGTTCATCCGCACCGGTGGCGAACAGCGCATCAGCAATTTCCTGTTGTGGCAGCTCGCGTATTCGGAGCTGTATTTCACCGACGTGTACTGGCCGGATTTCGGCGCCGCCGAGCTGGACAAGGCCTTTGCCTCGTACCGCCAGCGCGAACGCCGTTTCGGCCGCACGAGCGCACAACTGGTTGCGCCGGGACTATCGGGCACGGCCTGACACCCTGGCCGATCCAGGCTACTCCAACAACAACTCCCACGGGACCGCAGCGCATGCTCCTAACCCGCGTCATCACCGCCCTGTGCCTGTTGCTGCTGATCCTCCCGATCCTATTCCTGGCGCCGCCGGCCGGCCTGGCGGGTCTGCTCGGGGTGATCGTGCTGCTGGCGGGCTGGGAATTCGGACGCCTGATCGGGCTGCGCGGGCCCTGGCCTTATGTCTATGCGCTGGCCTGCCTGATCGCCACCATCACCTGGCATGACATGCCGCTGCGGCACGCCACCACCTGGCTGCTGGAAGCGGCGGTGGTGTGCTGGGGCGTGGCGCTGGTGCTGCTGGCGCGCGGCGTGCGCACAGCGACGCCGGGCTTCGCCGTGCTGGGGGCCATACTGGGCCTGGTCATGCTGCCCGCGTTTGCCCATGCCACGATGATCCTGCGCGGCGCCGGCATCGGCGTGCTGCTGACCGCGGCCGTGCTGGTGTGGGCGGCCGACATCGGCGCCTATTTCACCGGCAAGGCCATCGGGCGGCGCAAGCTGGCACCGTCCATCAGCCCGGGCAAGTCCTGGGAGGGCGCCATCGGCGGCTGGCTGCTGGCGCTCGTCATCGGCCTGGTGCTGGCCGCCACTCATGCCTTCGCGCCCACGTGGTTCTCGGTGCTGGGTGACCGTGGCGGCCTGGGCTACGTGGCCGGGCTGACCACGCTGCTGGTGGCGGCGAGTGTGATCGGCGACCTGTTCGAGTCGCTGCTCAAGCGCCAGGTCGGCATGAAGGACAGCAGCCGGCTGCTGCCGGGCCATGGCGGCGTGCTGGACCGGATCGATGCCTTGCTGCCGGTGTTCCCGCTGGCGGCACTGATGCTGATTTTTTTCTGAAGCCTTCTCTGAAGCGGTCTGATATGCAGCGCATTACCATCCTGGGGGCCACCGGCTCGATCGGCGAAAGCACGCTCGATGTCGTCCGCCGCCATCCCGACCGCTATACCGTGCACGCGCTGACGGCGCATCGGCAAGTGCGCAAGCTGGCCGAGCAATGCATTGCGTTCCGCCCGGCCCGCGCCGTGGTGGGTAGCGCCGAGGCGGCCGGGGAACTGCAGACGCTGTTGCGCGATGCCGGTGTAGATACCGAAGTCAGCCATGGCGAGGCCGAGCTGGAATCGGTCGCAGCCGATGCGCAGACCGACGCCGTCATGGCCGCGATCGTCGGCGCTGCCGGTCTGCGCCCGACGCTGGCGGCTGCCCGTGCCGGCAAGCGCGTGCTGCTCGCCAACAAGGAAGCGCTGGTAATGTCCGGCCGCATCTTCATGGACGCGGTGCGCGAGCATGGCGCCACGCTGCTGCCGATCGACAGCGAGCACAACGCCATCTTCCAGTGCCTGCCGGCAGACGATCCGCGCTACGGCCGCGGCGTGGCCAGGGTGCTGCTGACCGCGTCGGGCGGGCCGTTCCGCACGCGCGATCCCGACACCCTCCACGACATTTCTCCCGACGAGGCCTGCGCTCACCCGAACTGGGTCATGGGGCGCAAGATCTCGGTCGACTCGGCCACCATGATGAACAAGGGCCTCGAGGTGATCGAGGCCCACTGGCTGTTCGGCGCACCGGCCGAGCGCATCGAGGTGTTGATCCACCCGCAGAGCATCGTGCATTCGATGGTGGCCTACCACGACGGCTCGGTGCTGGCGCAGTTGGGCAACCCGGACATGCGCACGCCGATTGCCTACGGCCTGGCCTATCCCGAGCGCATCGATGCCGGCGTGACGCCGCTCGACCTGACGCTGGCAGGCGGGTTGCATTTCGAGAAGCCTGACTTGCAGCGCTTCCCGTGCCTGGGGCTGGCCTTCGACGCCCTGCGCGCCGGTGGCGTGGCGCCGACCGTGCTCAATGCGGCCAACGAGGTAGCGGTCGAGGCATTCCTGGGCGGAAAAGTGCGCTTTACTGACATCGCGCGGTTGGTGGCTCAGGTGCTCCAGGCAGCACCGGCCGGCGCGGCGGACACGCTTGACGCCATCCTTGACGCGGACCGCATGGCGCGCGAGGCAGCGCGCGCGGCCGTCGCCGGACTGGCGCTCCGCCACTGATCCGACGGGCCGGCCTGCCGCATCTGCGACAATAGCGGATGCGGCGGCCCCGGACATGCCGGAACCCCGGATCCGGCGCGCCAGTCCAGCCACTGTTACTGACGTCCCGACGCCATGCAAACCGTACTCGCTTTCATTGTTGCCCTGTGCGTGCTCATCTACGTGCACGAGATGGGGCATTACCTCGCCGCGCGCGCCTGCGGCGTGAAGGTGTTGCGCTTTTCGATCGGTTTCGGGCGGCCATTGCTGCGCTGGACCTCGAAGAGCCGCGACCGCACCGAATGGACGGTGGCGGCCATCCCGCTGGGTGGCTACGTCAAGATGCTCGACGAGCGCGAGTTTGATCCCGAACGCGACGCCCGGATCGATCCGGCTGACCTGCCGCGCGCGTTCAACCGCCAGCCGGTCGGCAAGCGCTTCATCATTGTCGCGGCCGGGCCGTTGGCCAATTTCCTGCTGGCGATCGTGCTCTACTTTGTGCTGTTCGCAGGCGGCATGCGCGAACCCGTGCCGATCGTCGCCGCACCGGCGGCCGGCACCATGGCGCAGCAGGCCGGCGTGCGCGAAGGCGACCGGGTGCTGTCGCTGACCGCCAACGGCCATACCGAAGCGGTGCGTTCCTGGAATGACCTGCGCATGGCGGTCTTCGCCGAGGGCTTCGGCGATGCGCGCGCCGTGCTGCGCGTGCGCGCCGCCGACGGCGCCGAGCGGGACGTCACGCTGGCGCGCCTGCCTAATACAGGGGGCAACCCGGAGCAGGACCCGCTCAGCACGCTTGGCCTGCATCTGAAGGGCGGGCCGGTCACGATCACCGAGGTATTGGCGGATTCGGCCGCCGAGCGCGCGGGGCTGAAGAAGGGCGACCGCGTCGTCGCCTGGCAGGGTACCCCGCTGACCCAGGCCAGCGCACTGATCAAGGCGGTACGCAGCCAACCCGGGCAGACCGTGACGCTCGGCATCGAGCGCGACGGCAAGCGCCTGGACGTGCCGGTGACGCTGGACGCCACGGCCCCGCGAGACGGCGAAAAGGATGCCAGCGGCGCGCCCGCGCCGCCGGCGGGCAAGCTGGGCGCGGCGCTCAGCCAGGCGGTGGAGATGGAGACGGTGCGCTACCGTCCGGACGAAGCGCTGGCGCGCGCGTTCGGCCAGGTGTGGGACACCAGCGCGCTGTCGCTGAAGCTGCTCGGCAAGATGCTGGTGGGGCAGGCGTCGCTGCAGAACCTGAGCGGTCCGCTGACCGTGGCCGACTACGCCGGGCGTGCCGCAAACCTCGGCGTACAGGCCTTTGTCAGCTTCCTGGCGCTGGTCAGCGTTAGCCTCGGTGTACTGAATTTGTTACCTATTCCGGTTCTGGATGGGGGGCATTTGCTGTATTATTGCGTGGAATTTTTGACTGGCCGGCCCGTCCCAGACCACTGGCAGGCAATGCTGCAGAAGGTTGGCATCGCCTGTATCTTGCTCCTGACCTCGCTCGCTTTGTTCAATGACGTCAGCCGAATGTTTCTGGCGAACGGCTAGAAACGCATGTCGGCAAGGGGGCGGTCGTGTCGTCGGACACCGTCGCCAGGGGGCGCCATTGCCATGCGCAGTCCCACGAGGCATGGAAAATCCTGGATGGAATCAAAGAGGGGATCAACATTGATCAGACATAAGCGCATTTCGCTAGGCTTGCTGGCGAGTGCCGTTATTGCAGCCTGGAGCCCGACGGGCTGGGCTGCCGATCCGTTCGTCGTCAGGGACATCCGCGTTGAGGGCCTGCAGCGCGTCGAACCGGGTACGGTGTTTGGCTATCTCCCCGTGCGTGTCGGCGAAACCTTCACCGACGACAAGGGCGCCGATGCGATCCGTGCCCTCTACAATACCGGCTTCTTCAAGGACGTGCAGATCCGCGCCGAAGACGGCGTGCTGGTCGTGCAGGTGGAAGAACGCCCGGCGATCTCGCAGCTGGAATTTGTCGGCATCAAGGAATTCGACAAGGACACGCTGCGCCGTTCGCTGCGCGCGGTCGGCGTCGCCGAAGCGCGTTACTACGACAAGGCGCTGATCGACAAGGCGGAGCAGGAACTCAAGCGCCAGTACGTCGCCCGCGGCTACTATGCCGCCGACGTGCAGACCACGGTCACGCCGGTGGACCGCAACCGCGTTTCGGTCGTGTTCAACGTCGAGGAAGGCCCGGTCGCCAAGATCCGCCAGATCAATATCGTCGGCAACAAGGCGTTCAAGGAAAGCACGCTGCGCGACGAAATGCAGCTGTCCACGCCGAACTGGCTGTCGTGGTACACCAAGAATGACCTGTACTCGAAGCAGAAGCTGACGGCTGACCTGGAGGCGCTGCGTTCCTACTACCTGAATCGCGGCTACCTCGAGTTCGCAATCGAATCGACCCAGGTATCGATCACGCCGGACAAGAAGGACATCTACCTGACCTTGAACATCAAGGAAGGCGAGCAGTACAAGGTGTCCGACATCCGCCTGGCCGGCGAACTGCTGGGCAAGCAGGAGGAAATGGAAAAGCTGCTGCAGTTGAAGAAGGGAGATATCTTCTCGTCCGAAAAGCTGACCGCCAGCACCAAGGCCATTACCGACCTGCTGGGCACCTACGGCTACGCCTTCACCACGATCAACCCGCAGCCGAACATCGACCAGGAAAAGCGCGAGGTCGCGCTGACGCTGATGGTCGACCCGGGGCGGCGCGTCTACGTGCGCCGCGTCAACGTGGTGGGTAACAGCAAGACCCGCGACGAAGTGGTGCGCCGCGAAATGCGCCAGATGGAAAGCTCGTGGTTTGACAGCGAGAAGCTGCAGCAGTCGCAGGCGCGTATCAACCGGACCGGCTACTTCACCGACACCAACATCACCACCGAGGACGTCGCCGGCGCGCCCGACCAGGTCGATGTGAACGTCAACGTGACCGAAAAGCCGACCGGCCAGATCAGCCTGGGCGTGGGCTTCTCGTCCACCGACAAGCTGGTGCTGCAGGCCGGCCTGCGCCAGGACAACGTGTTCGGTTCCGGTACCAGCCTGGGCCTGGACGTGAACACCGCCAAGTCGTTCCGTACCATTGCGCTGACGCAGTACGATCCATACTTCACGGTGGACGGCATCAGCCGCTCGACCGATATCTACTACCGTACCTCGCGTCCGCTGTACTACACCGGCGACCAGGACTACAAGATCGTCTCCGCAGGCGGCGGCTTCAAGTTCGGCGTGCCGTTCTCGGAAGTCGACACCGTCTTCTTCGGTATCGGTTACGAGCGGACCCAGGTCTATACCTCGGTCAACACGCCGAGCCAGTACACGGCGTGGCTGAACGCGATCGGCAAGAACAGCGGCGACGGCATCAACAACTTCCCGTTCACGATCGGCTGGGCACGCGACCGCCGCGACAGCGCGCTGGTCCCGACCAAGGGCCCATACACGCAGGCCAACCTGGAAGTGGGCCTGCCGGGCGGCGATACGCAGTACTACCGCGCCAGCGTGCAGCAGCAGTACTTCTATCCGATCTCGAAGTCGTTCACGCTGGCGCTGAACGGTGAAGTCGCCTACGGCCACGGCTATGGCAACACGCCGTTCCCGGTGTTCAAGTACTTCTACGCCGGTGGTATCGGCTCGGTGCGCGGCTACCAGACCAGCACGCTGGGCCCGAAGGACCAGAATGGCAACCCGGTGGGTGGTGCGTCCAAGATGATCGGTAACGTGGAATTCATCTTCCCGCTGCCGGGCTCGGGCGTCGACCGCACGCTGCGCCTGTTCACGTTCTTCGACTTCGGTAACGTCTACCAGGAAGGCGCACCGATTTCGTTCAGTGATCTCAAATACTCGACCGGCTTCGGCATGTCGTGGCTGTCGCCGATCGGCCCGCTGAAGATCAGCATGGGCTTCCCGCTCAACCGGGAAGAGACCGACAAGGTCCAGCGCTTCCAGTTCCAGATCGGGACGGCATTCTGATTCTGTAAAAGGATCTGTTTTCATGATGACAACATCCAAACTGGTCAAATCCCTGGGCGCCGCCGCATTCGCCACCGCCGCGCTCTGCGCCGCGATGCCGGCCATGGCCCAGGAGGCGCGCATTGCCGCCGTCAATTCCGAGCGCATCCTGCGCGATTCGCAGCCGGCCAAGCAGGCCCAGGTGAAGCTGGAGCAGGAATTCTCCAAGCGCGACCGCGAGCTGCAGGACATGGCCCAGAAGATCAAGGGCATGGCCGACAAGCTCGACAAGGACACGGCCGTGCTGGCCGATTCCGACCGCCAGCGCCGCCAGCGCGAGGTGGCCGACCTCGATCGCGAATTCCAGCGCAAGCAGCGCGAATTCCGCGAGGACCTGAACCAGCGCCGCAATGAAGAGCTGGCGCAGGTGCTGGAGCGCGCCAACCGCGTGATCCGCCAACTGGCCGAGCAGCGCAAGTACGACCTGATCGTCCAGGAAGCGGTCTACGTGAACCCGCGCATCGACATCACCGACGACGTGATGAAGGCGCTGAACGCCGGCGCCCGCTAAGCCGCGGCTGTTCGCGGCTGTTCGATTCGTAGCTTTATTTTCAGGAAGTACCGCCATGCAGACACCCACACTGGGTCAGCTCGCCACCGAGAACGGCGCGCAGGTTGTGGGTGATCCCGACCTGGCGATCGTTGGCCTGGCTCCCCTCGACCAGGCCTCGGCGGGCGAACTCTCGTTCCTGTCCAATCCGCTCTACCTGCAGCAGGCGCTGGATTCGCAAGCCGGCGCCGTGATCGTGTCGCAGGCCGACCTCGAGCGCATCCGCGCCGGGGGACGTGCCGACGGCCGCAACTGGCTGGTGGCGCGCAATCCCTACGTCTGCTTTGCCCGCGTGGCGCAGCGCTTCGACCGCGAAGCCAATGCGGACCCGCGCGTCGGCATCGATCCGCGCGCGAGCGTTTCGCCCGATGCGGTGGTGCCCGCGTCGTGCTACATCGGTCCGAACGTGGTCATCGAGCGCGGCGCCCGGCTGGGCGAGCGCGTCCGCATCCTGGCCAACGGCTACGTCGGTGCGGAGGCGGAGATCGGCGACGATTCGCTGCTGTACGCGAACGTTTCGGTCTACCATCACTGCGTGATCGGCGCGCGCGCCATCCTGCACAGCGGCGTGGTGATCGGCGCCGATGGCTTCGGTTTCGCGCCCGATATCAGCGCCACCGGCGTTGAATACGTGAAGATCCCGCAAACGGGGCGTGCAGTGCTGGGCCATGACGTGGAGGTCGGCGCCAATACGGCGATCGACCGCGGCGCCATGGCCGACACCGTGGTCGAGGACGGTTGCAAGATCGACAACCAGGTCCAGATCGCGCACAACGTGCGAGTCGGGGCCCATACGGTGATCGCCGGCTGCGCCGCGGTATCGGGCAGCACGCGCATTGGCCGCTTCTGCGTGATCGGGGGCGCGGCCAACTTTGCCGGCCACCTGACCATTGCCGACCGGACCACAGTGTCCGGCGGTACCTCGATCACCAAATCCATTACCAAGCCCGGGGGCCATTTCACCAGCGTCTTCCCGTTCCTGCCGCACGGCGAGTGGGAACGCAACGCAGCCATCGTGCGCGGCCTGAGCAAGCTGCGCGAACGGGTGGTGGCGCTGGAACGTCGCCTGCGCGGCCAGTCCGCCGGGTCCCAAACCTCACAAGACTAAAGAGAAATCATCATGAGCGCGGCCGAAATCGATATCCGCAAGATCCTCAAGCTGCTGCCGCACCGGTACCCGTTCCTGCTGGTCGACCGCGTGCTGGAGTTCGAGGCGCAGAAGCGGATCAAGACCCTGAAGAACGTCACCATCAACGAGCCGTACTTCCAGGGCCATTTCCCGGAGCAGCCGGTGATGCCGGGCGTGATGATCCTGGAGGCGCTGGCTCAGTCGGCCGGCCTGCTGACCTTCGGCGCCGACATGGAGCGCAAGGAAGGCGCGTTGTACTACTTCGTCGGCATCGACGGCGCCCGCTTCAAGCAGGTGGTGTACCCGGGCGACCAGTTGCACATGAACGTGACGGTCGAACGCTATATCCGCGGCATCTGGAAGTTCAAGGCGTTCGCTACGGTGGACGACAAGGTCGCCTGCGAGGCGGAACTGATGTGCACCGTGAAGCAGGCCGAGTAAGGCCGGCTGCCGCGCTCCCGCACGGGTGCGCGGCGCGGACGGGAACCTTTGCCGCGCGCATGGGCCCACTCTTCACCAGACACACCACAGGACAGGACGTATGACGCAAATCCACCCCACCGCCCTGGTTGACCCGAAGGCAGAGCTGGCATCCGACGTGACCGTCGGTCCGTTCTCCATCGTCGGCCCCAACGTGCGCGTCGGCAGCGGCACCCGGATCGGCTCGCATACGACGGTCGAGGGCCATACCACGATCGGCGAGGGCAACAACATCGGCCCCTATGCCTCGGTCGGCGGCGTGCCGCAGGACATGAAGTACCGCAACGAGCCGACCCGGCTCGAGATCGGCGACCGCAACACCATCCGCGAATTCACCACGATCCACACCGGCACGGTGCAGGACCGCGGCCTGACCAGCATCGGCAGCGACAACTGGATCATGGCCTACGTGCATATCGCGCATGACTGCTCGGTCGGCAACCACACCGTGTTTTCCAGCAACGCGCAGATCGCCGGCCACGTCGACGTGGGCGACTGGGCCATCCTGGGCGGCATGAGCGGGGTGCACCAGTTCGTGCGCATCGGCGCCCACGCGATGCTGGGCGGCGCCTCGGCGCTGGTGCAGGACGTGCCGCCGTTCGTGATCGCGGCCAGCGACAAGGGCGGCAACAAGGCGACGCCGCACGGCATCAATGTCGAGGGGCTGCGCCGCCGCGGCTTCGACGCGGCCCAGATCGCCGCGCTGCGCCAGGCGTACAAGCTGCTTTACAAGTCCGACCTCAGCTTTGACGAGGCACGCAACGAGATCTCCGCCTTGCTGGCCCAGTCCGATTCCGGCACCGCGGTGCCGCTGCAGGCGTTCGTTGACTTCCTGGCCGCCACCCAGCGCGGCATCGTACGCTGAGACCGGGCCGCACATGGTCGACGCCGCGATTCGGGGTGGCTTGCCCACGGGCAACGGTTCTGCCGCCGCCAGGCGCGGCACCATCGCCATGGTGGCCGGGGAGGCCTCCGGCGACCTGCTGGCATCGCTGATGATGGGCGGGCTCAAGGCCCGCCTGGGCGATACCATGGCGTACGCCGGCATCGGCGGCAAGCGCATGATGGCGCAGGGCTTCGTCTCGCGCTGGCCGATGGAAACGCTGTCGGTCAACGGCTATGTCGAGGTGCTGGGCTCGCTGCGCGAGATCCTGCGCACCCGGCGCGCGGTGCGCGACTGGCTGCTGGCCGAGCCGCCGCAGTGCTTTATCGGGGTCGATGCCCCGGATTTCAATTTCGGCCTGGAAGTGCCGCTGCGCCGTGCCGGGATCCCGGTGGTGCATTTCGTCAGCCCGTCGATCTGGGCCTGGCGCGGCGGGCGCATCCGCACCATCGCGCGCGCGGTGGACCACATCCTGTGCCTGTTCCCGTTCGAGCCCGAGATCTACGCCAAGGCCGGCATTGCCGCCACCTACGTGGGTCACCCGCTCGCCGACGTGATCCCGATGGTGCCTGACGTCGCCGGGGCGCGCGCCGAGCTGGGGCTGCCTGCCGGCCACCGCGTGGTCGCGGTGCTGCCCGGCAGCCGGCAGTCCGAAGTGCGCAACCTTGGCGCCACCTTCTTTGCCGCAATGGCGCAGATGCAGCGCATGGACCCGAACCTGGCGTTCGTGCTGCCGGCGGCAAGCGCGCCGCTGCGCGCCATCGTCGAAGACCTGCACCAGCAGTATCCGGAACTGCGCCTGACCATTGTCGACGGCAAGTCGCACCAGGCCATGGAAGCCGCTGACGTGGTGCTGCTGGCCAGCGGTACCGCGACGCTGGAGGCAGCGCTGTACAAGAAGCCGATGGTGATCTCGTACAAGGTGCCCTGGCTGACCGCGCAGATCATGAAGCGGCAGGGTTACCTGCCGTACGTGGGATTGCCTAATATCCTTTCAGGGCGCTTTGTCGTGCCCGAGCTGCTGCAGGACGACGCCACGCCCGAGGCGCTGGCCCGCGAAACGTTGCTGCAGCTCAACGACGAGGGCAATATTGCCTTCCTGTACGAGCATTTCACCCGCATGCACGAGACCCTCAAGTGCAACACCGCGCAACTGGCCGCCGATGTGGTGGTGGACCTGATGCACAGCCGGGGGACCGTCTGATGGCGCGTCGCAATGCCCAGGCTGCGCAGGCCTCGCCGCAGATGGGCCTGGACCTGGCGCCGGCCGCCGCTGCGATCCAGCGGCTATGCGGCGTCGATGAGGCGGGCCGGGGCCCGCTGGCGGGGCCGGTGTATGCCGCCGCGGTGGTGCTGGATCCGAAACGCCCGATCCGCGGCCTGGCCGACTCCAAGATCCTGACCGCCGCCAGGCGCGAGGCGCTGTACGAGAAGATCTGCGAACGTGCGCTGGGCTGGCATATCGCCTTCGCCACGGTCGAGGAAATCGATACGATCAACATCCTGCACGCCAGCATGCTGGCGATGCAGCGCGCGGTGCAGGGGCTGGCCGCCAGCGGCGTGGTGCCGGACCTGGTGCAGGTCGATGGCAACCGCTGCCCGCAGGTGCCGTTCCCGGTGGAAGCCATCGTCAAGGGGGACGCGCTGGTCAGGGCGATCTCGGCCGCGTCGATCCTGGCCAAGGTGGCGCGCGACCGCGAGCTGATGGCCCTGCACGAACGCTATCCGCAATACGGCTTCGATTCGCATGTCGGCTATGGCACGCCGCAGCATCTGGCCGCACTGGCCGAATTCGGTGCCACGCCGCATCACCGCCGCTCGTTCGCGCCGGTGCGCGAGGCGCTGGCGCAGCGTCCGATGTTTGCCGCGGTGACGCCAGTTGCCGAGGTCATCGAAGGCATCGAAAGTACCGAAGCCAGCGAACTCACCACCCCGATCCAGGCCGCGCCGTCAGGCACCCTGCAAACCGACGCACCGTGAAGCACGTCACCTCGCGCGACAACGCGCTGTTCAAGCACCTGAAGGCGCTGGCCACCTCCACCCACCAGCGCCGCAAGGCCGGGCAGTCGCTGCTCGACGGCGTGCATCTGGCCGAGGCTTACGTGGACGCACTGGGCCAGCCAGTCACCTGCGTAGTGTCCGAGCGTCACTACGACCATGCCGAGGTTGCGCCTTTGCTGGCGCGCATCGACGTGGATCGGCTGGTAGTGCTGGCCGATACGCTGTTCACCCAGATTTCCGGCGTGGTCAACGGCATCGACCTGATGCTGGTGATCGAGACGCCTGCCGGCCACCTGCCCGCGCGCATCGAAGAGGACTGCATCATCCTCGACGGCGTGCAGGATGCCGGCAATGTCGGCTCGATCCTGCGCAGCGCTGCCGCGGCGGGCATCCGCCATGCATTCCTGGCGACGGGATGCGCGTTCGCCTGGTCGGTGAAGACGCTGCGCGCCAGCATGGGCGCCAATTTTCACCTGAACATCGTTGAGCACTGCACCGTCGAGTCGCTGGCGCCGCGGCTGGCGCTGCCATTGCTGGCGACGTCCTCCCATGCCGACGCCGCGGTGTTCGATACCGACTTGCGCGCGCCGGTGGCCTGGGTGGTCGGCAATGAAGGCGCCGGCGTCAGCGACGCGTGGATGCAGCACGTCAAGCGCAAGGTGGGCATTCCCCAACCGGGCGGCCTGGAATCGCTGAACGTGGCGGCTGCCACCGCGATCTGCCTGTTCGAGGCGGTGCGGCAGCGGCGATAAAAAAAGCGGCCGGGTGGCCGCTTTTGTTTAGTAGTTGTCGCGATCGACCTTGATCTCCTGCAGGATCGTGGTCGCGATTTCTTCGATCGACTTGTGTGTCGACGACAGCCACTTGATGCCTTCGCGCCGCATCATTGCCTCGGCCTCATTGACTTCGTAGCGGCAGTTTTCCACCGCCGCGTACTTGCTGCCGGGGCGGCGCTCGTTGCGGATCTCGGTCAGGCGCTGCGGGTCGATCGACAGGCCGAAGACCTTGCTCTTGAAGGCGTACAGCGCCGACGGCAGCTTGCCGCGCTCGAAATCGTCCGGGATCAGCGGGTAATTGGCCGCCTTCAGCCCGTATTGCATCGCCAGGTAGAGGCTGGTCGGGGTCTTCCCGCTGCGCGACACACCCACCAGGATCACATCGGCTTCCTCGAGATTCTTGTGGGACTGTCCGTCATCGTGCGCCAGCGAGAAGTTGATCGCCTCGATCCGGTTCTTGTACGCCTCGGTATCGGCGTTCTGGTGGAAGCGGCCGATGGCGTGGGTGGACTTCAGCCCCAGTTCCTTCTCGAGAGGTTCGATGAACGTCTGGAACATGTCCAGGATCATCGCCTTGGCGCGGCGCAGTGCCTTGTTCGCTTCCTGGTTGACCAGCGTGGTGAAGACGATGGGCGGCACGCCCTCGTTAAAGAAAGCCTCGTTGATCTTGCCGACCGCGATATGTGCCTTTTCCGGGGTATCGACGAACGGCATCCGCACCTTGCGGAAGCGCATTTCAAACTGCGCCAGGATCGAGTGGCTGAAGGTTTCCGCGGTGATCCCGGTACCATCCGAGACGATAAAGACCGTCCGCACAGGCGGGCGGTCGCCGGTCTGGGCCATGGCGGCGGGCGTCGCCGCGGTCACTTGGGTGGACGGGGAGGCAGGCTGCGTTCCAGGCTGGGTCCCGGAATCCGCTGTACCGGGCGCTTCTGGCTGGGACATGGGGGTTGCGCAAATAAATAGATTCAATCTTCCGCAGAAAAGTGCGGCGCAGCACGGTAGAATAGCGGCGATCTTTTCGCTAAGCAATTCCGCGAGGGGCCCGCTTTGCATCAATTCAGGCCCGGAATTGTCGACAATGTGCGCTGCGCGATGAGAGCCGCAGCGCCGCGTCCACAATTTTGCAGCACCACGAGCATGGGGTTGCTTAGCCAAGCGATCGGTCCGGGACCAGAACGCCAACAACATACCGGGCATGCGCAACAAGTTTTCTACTTTGTTTTGAGGCTCTCATGACTAACCAGGCAAATAACGGCGCCTATGTGCTGCCGTTCGAGCAGTTGCGCATGGCTGACGTGGAAATCGTCGGCGGCAAGAATTCGTCGCTGGGCGAGATGATCTCCCAGCTGGCGGAAGCCGGCGTGCGCGTTCCCGGCGGTTTTGCCACCACCGCGCTTGCCTTCCGCGACTTCCTCGCCCACAACAACCTGACCGAGCGCATCTCCCAGCGCCTGAAGACGCTTGACGTCGACGACGTCAAGGCCCTGGCCGAGGCCGGCGCCGAGATTCGCGACTGGGTCGCCACCGCCCCGTTCCAGCCGCGCCTGGAACAGGAAATCCGTGAGTTCTATGCCCGCGTGTCCGAGCGCGAAGGCGCCGAGGCCTCGTTCGCGGTGCGTTCGTCGGCCACGGCCGAAGACCTGCCCGACGCCTCGTTCGCCGGCCAGCAGGAGTCCTACCTGAACGTCAGCGGCATCGAGGACGTGCTGGACAAGATCAAGCACGTGTTCGCGTCGCTGTACAACGACCGCGCCATTTCCTACCGCGTGCACAAGGGCTTTGCCCACGACGTGGTGGCGCTGTCCGCCGGTATCCAGCGCATGGTCCGCTCGGACCTGGCCGCTTCCGGCGTGATGTTCACCATCGATACCGAATCGGGCTTCCCCGACGTGGTCTTCATCACCTCCAGCTACGGCCTGGGCGAAACGGTGGTGCAGGGCGCGGTCAACCCGGACGAGTTCTACGTCTTCAAGCCGACGCTGCAGGCCGGCAAGTACCCGATCATCCGCCGCTCGATCGGCTCCAAGCTGATCAAGATGGAATTCACCAAGCCAGGCGAAGCCGGCCGCGTGAAGACCGTCGACGTGCCGGCCGAACTGCGCAACCGCTACTCGATCACCGACGAGGACGTGACCGAACTGGCGCGCTACGCGATGATCATCGAGAAGCACTATGGCCGCCCGATGGATATCGAGTGGGGCAAGGACGGCAAGGACGGCAAGATCTACATCCTGCAGGCCCGGCCGGAAACGGTGAAGAGCCAGTCGGCCGGCAAGGCCGAGCAGCGCTTCAGGCTCAAGGGCACCGCCCCGGTGCTGACCAGCGGCCGCGCCATTGGCCAGAAGATCGGCACCGGTCCGGTCCGCGTCATCAACGACCCGTCCGAGATGGAACGCGTGCAGCCCGGCGACGTGCTGGTGGCCGACATGACCGACCCGAACTGGGAGCCGGTGATGAAGCGCGCCTCGGCGATCGTCACCAACCGTGGCGGCCGTACCTGCCACGCGGCCATCATCGCGCGTGAGCTGGGCGTGCCCGCCGTGGTCGGCTGTGGCGATGCCACCGACATCCTGAAGGATGGCACGCTGGTAACCGTGTCGTGCGCCGAGGGCGACGAAGGCCGCATCTACGACGGCCTGCTGGAAACCGAAGTGACCGAGGTCCAGCGTGGCGAGATGCCGGAAATCGACGTGAAGCTGATGATGAACGTGGGCAACCCGCAGCTGGCCTTCGATTTCGCCCAGATCCCGAACTGCGGCGTCGGCCTGGCGCGCCTGGAATTCATCATCAACAACAACATCGGCGTCCACCCGAAGGCCATCCTCGACTACCCGCAGGTCGATGCCGACCTGAAGAAGGCCGTGGAAAGCGTGGCCCGCGGCCATGCCAGCCCGCGTGCGTTCTACGTCGACAAGCTCGCCGAGGGCATCGCCACCATCGGCGCGGCCTTCTATCCGAAGTCCGTGATCGTGCGCCTGTCGGACTTCAAGTCGAACGAGTACAAGAAGCTGATCGGCGGCTCGCGCTACGAGCCGGACGAGGAAAACCCGATGCTGGGCTTCCGCGGCGCGTCGCGCTACATCGCCGAGGACTTCGCCGAAGCGTTCGAGATGGAATGCAAGGCCATGAAGCGCGTACGCGATGAAATGGGCCTGACCAACGTCGAGATCATGGTGCCGTTCGTGCGTACGCTGGGCCAGGCCGAGAAGGTCATCGGGCTGCTGGCCAAGCACGGCCTGAAGCGCGGCGAGAACGGCCTGCGCATCATCATGATGTGCGAAGTGCCGTCCAACGCGATCCTGGCCGAAGAGTTCCTGCAGTACTTCGACGGCTTCTCGATCGGCTCGAACGACCTGACCCAGCTGACGCTGGGCCTGGACCGCGATTCCGGCATGGAACTGCTGGCCAAGGACTTCGACGAACGGGATCCGGCGGTGCGCTTCATGCTGTCGCGCGCCATCGCCGCATGCATCCGCCTGGACAAGTACGTCGGCATCTGCGGCCAGGGTCCTTCGGACCATCCCGATTTTGCCGCGTGGCTGGCCAAGGAAGGCATCAAGTCGATCTCGCTGAACCCGGATTCGGTGGTCGACACCTGGCAGAAGCTGGCATCCTGAGGCTTTTGACGTCACAATAACGATACTCGCCGGCCGCCTTCGGGCGGCCGGCTGGCACCGGCCCCTGCGTCAGGTGTTGCATCGGCCCCGCAGGCGCTCCTGGCGCTGCGGGGTTTTTGTTTTTCGGGAATCGATTGGACGGGGAGTTCGGATGGCGTACTACTTCTGGTTCGTGGCGGCGGTCGCGCTGGTGATCGTCGAGCTGAATACCGGCACGTTTTACCTGCTGATGGTGGCCGTGGGGCTGGCCGCCGGCGGCGTCGGCGCCTTGCTGGACCTGTCGCCCGCCGCGCAGACCGTGACCGCAGCGCTGGTCGCCGCGGTGCTGATCGCCGGACTGCGTCGTACCCGTTTCGGCAAGCTGCGGCGCGGCAATGCCGCCGCCGATCCCAACGTCAATCTCGATATCGGCCAGGAACTCGACGTCCCCGCCTGGGACGCCAACGGGCGCGCACGCGTCCCGTACCGGGGCGCCGACTGGACCGTCGAACTCGCGCCGAACTGCGCTGCAACACCGGGCCGCTACCGTATCGTCGAAGTCCGCGGCAGCACGCTGGTCGTTTCGCCGCGCTGAGCCATATCCAAGGGTTGCGCGGTGCCGGCCGTGCAGCCATCCGCCTGCCGCCGTTCCGGCGGCGCCGTACCGTTGTTTCCTGACTGGAGGGTTGTTACATGCTCGCTTTTCAGCTTGGCCTGCTGCCGCTGATCATCCTTATTGCCGTGATCGTGCTGATCGCCAGGGGCATCAAGATCGTGCCGCAGCAGCACGCCTGGGTGCTTGAGCGCCTGGGCCGCTACCATGCGACGCTGACGCCGGGGCTGTCGATTGTGGTGCCGTTCGTCGACCGCGTTGCCTACAAGCATGTGCTCAAGGAAATCCCGCTGGACGTGCCCAGCCAGGTCTGCATCACCAAGGACAATACGCAGTTGCAGGTGGACGGCGTGCTGTACTTCCAGGTGACCGACCCGATGAAGGCGTCCTACGGCTCGAGCAATTTCGTGGTGGCGATCACGCAGCTGTCGCAGACCACGCTGCGCTCGGTGATCGGCAAGCTGGAGCTGGACAAGACCTTCGAGGAGCGCGAGTTCATCAACCACAGCGTGGTCAACGCTCTCGATGAAGCCGCCGCCAACTGGGGCGTCAAGGTGCTGCGCTATGAGATCAAGGACCTGACCCCGCCGAAGGAAATCCTGCATGCCATGCAAGCGCAGATCACCGCCGAGCGCGAGAAGCGGGCGCTGATCGCCGCGTCCGAGGGCAAGCGCCAGGAGCAGATCAACCTGGCCACGGGTGCGCGGGAAGCGGCAATCCAGAAGTCGGAAGGCGAGAAGCAGGCCGCCATTAACAAGGCGCAGGGCGAAGCGGCGGCGATCCTGGCGGTGGCGGACGCCAATGCCCAGGCGATCCAGAAGGTGGGCAACGCGATCCGCACCGAAGGCGGCATGGACGCGGTCAACCTGAAGGTGGCCGAGGAATACGTTGCCGCGTTCGGCAACCTGGCCAAGCAGGGCAATACGCTGATCGTGCCCGGGAATATGAGCGAGATGAGCAGCATGATTGCGTCAGCGCTGCAAATCGTGAAGGGACAGAAGGCCGGCGCCTGAACATGCAGGCGCGGGCGGGCGGCGTTACTCCTTGGCGCCGCCCTTCATGATGCGCGCCTTCTCGCGCTGCCAGTCGCGCTGCTTTTCGGTCTCGCGCTTGTCGAACTGCTTCTTGCCCTTGGCCAGGCCGATCTCGCATTTCACGCGTCCGCGCGTGTAGTGCAGGTTCAGCGGCACCAGCGTGTAGCCGCGCTGCTCGACCTTGCCGATCAGCTTCTTGATCTCGTCGGCCTTGAGCAGCAGCTTGCGCGTGCGCACCGGATCGGGCTTGACGTGGGTGGAGGCGCTCTGCAGCGGGCTGATATGGGCGCCGATCAGGAACATCTCGGCGTCGCGCACGACCACGTATCCTTCCTTGATCTGTACGCGGTTCGCGCGGATCGCCTTGACTTCCCAGCCTTCCAGCACGATCCCGGCCTCATATCGCTCTTCGATGAAGTAGTCGAAAAAGGCCTTCTTGTTGTCTGCGATGGTCATGCGTGCGGGTAGGGGAGCAATGGGTGAATGCAGGCCGGATCGCTGCAGTGCCGCATGGCGAAGTGCCGCCAGCGACCAGCGTCGGCTAAAATCGGGATTCTAGCAAACCAGCCCCGGCACCGGCTGATGTCCTGGCGCGATAGGCGCGGCATGGCCGGGAGCCAGATTTCCCAATACATGGCAGACGTCCATAAATCCGTGCTGCTCGGCTATTCCGCCGCGCAGATGTACGACCTGGTCACGCGCGTGGAGGACTATCCCAAGTTCCTGCCATGGTGCGGCGGCGTGGAAGTGTTCGAGCAGACTGAAACCACGCTCGATGCCAAGATCCATATCCATTTCAAGGGCATCCAGCAGTTCTTCCACACCCGCAATACGCAGGAGCGCCCGACCCGCATCGACATGACCTTCGCCGACGGCCCCTTCAAGACCTTCAACGGTGCGTGGCGCTTTACGCCGCTGCGCGAGGATGCCTGCAAGATCGAATTCCACCTGCATTATGAGTTTTCGAGCCTGCTGCTGGAAAAGCTCATCGGCCCGGTGTTCAGCATGATCGCGAATACCTTCGTCGATGCCTTCGTCAAGCGCGCCGAGGTGGTATATGGCGCCAGCTGAAGGTGCGGGCACGGTGCATGTCGCGGTGTGCTACGCGCGGCCCGATGCGGTATTCCTGAAGGAGATCGACGTGCCCGCGGGTACCACGATCGCCGCGGCCATCGTCGGCTCGGGGCTGCAGCAGGCGTGTCCCGAAGTGGATCCGTCGACCATGCGAGTGGGCATCTTCGGCAAGCTCAAGACGCCCGATACCGTGGTGCGCGAGGGCGACCGGGTGGAGGTGTACCGGCCGCTGACGGCCGACCCCAAGCAGGCGCGGCGCAAGCGCGTGCAGAAGCTGCGCGAGGGCGGGGCGCGGGAAGGCCAGAAATGGCTGCGCGGCAATGGCTGAGCCGGGAGGCTTGCGCCGCTGACAGCAAAACGGGGCGTCACGCCCCGTTTTCGCTTCCGTTCAGCTGCAGTTCTTCTCGAGGCTGGCGCTGGTCTTGACCAGTTCGGCCTGGCGCTGATCGCTGTTCAGGTGCTGCAGCGAGCCGTCCGGACCCGCTACCGCCGCGCGCATCCCTTGCTGCAGGCCGGTGGCGTAGTTGCGCAGCTGGGCGCAGCGGGCCTCGCGTTCGGCGGCCTCGGTTTCCTTGCGCGCCTCTTCCGCCGCGGCTTTCAGGCGGGATTCGCGGCGCTTCTGGAAGGCCTCTTCGGCCGTCGGCGGCGGGGCGGCCTCCTTGGGCTTGCTTCCGGCCTTGGCCGGCGCTGGCGCGGCTGCGGGGGCATTGGCGCTTTCCGCGCTGGCCGCCGCTACCGGCTGGTACTCGCCGGCGAGGCGGCCGGGGGCGCGCAGCACCCTGGCGGCCGCGCCGGACGGCGGCACGTCGCTGTAGACCATGCGGCCGTTGGCATCGCGCCATTGCCAGTAGGCATGGGCGTTGGCAGAGGCGCTAACGGTGACGGCGGCGGCAAGCAGGCACAGCACGGACGATCGTTTCATGGCGAGGCGTCTCAAAGTGGCTGGTAAGGAACGGGTGCGGCTGGAAGGTTGCTGGGCCGCCGGCTGCGCGCGAGGCAATGCCGCGGCAGGCCTGCCGCGGGCGATGGCTTGGCGCCGAGGCATGGCGCCGGTTTGACCCTGGTACTTCCGTTCTGATGTGGCGCGTGTGACCCCCGCGCCATCGTCCGCTAGTCTACGCAGACTTGTCGTTGGCGTGCAAGCGCACCGACCACGCCACGCCGACCATCAGCAACACGATGGCGGCGATTTCCAGCGGCCGCGGCCAGCGGTGGTCGAAGACAAAGCCGTACGCCAGCGCGAACAGCGTCTCGAACACGATCATCTGGCCTGACAGTGTCAGCGGCAGGCGCCGGCTGGCGATATTCCACAGGTTGTTGCCGATCAGCGACGCGCCTAGCGCCACCGCGGCGTTGACCATCCAGAACCACCGCCAGTCGCGGCCGCTGTCGCCGGAAGTAAGGGCGTCGCCCGCCACCAGCCAGCCGATCACGGCCAGCACGGCAGATACCGCGCCGGTCGACAGCCCGTACAGCGCCGACCATTCATTGCCGCTGTAGTGCGGGTTGCGCTGCAGGTAGCGCGCGTTGTCGACCGCGTAGAGCGTCCAGCAGACCAGTGCGCCGGCGGCGCAGCAGACGCCGGCAATCTTCTGCCAGACCGGCCGCACGGCGTCGCCGGCCGCGGCGGCATGTGCGCCCTGGCCGCCGCCGAACAGGTCGATGTTGATGCAGGCGATGCCCGCGGCCACCACCAGCAGCGGCCACAGCAGCCGCGACAGCGGCACCGCGCCGTGGTCGCGCCGGCCCATGATGGTGACCGTGATCGGCAGGATGCCAATGATCAGCGAGGTCGGTCCTACCCCGGCAAGCTGCACGCCGAAGGCCAGCAGCACGTAGTAGAGCAGGTTGCCGGTAAAGGCCTGGCGCAGCAGCGCGACGCAGTCGGCGCGGGTCAGCTTGCGGGCGATGCGCTTCATCAGCGGCAGGGCGGCAACCAGCGCCACCAGGCCATACGCCAGGTAGCGCCCGATCGCCAGCTCCCATGGCGAGAACACCGGCAGCAGCTTGGGCGCGATGAAGACCATGCCCCAGAACGCGCCCGCCAGCAGCCCGCACAATACGCCGATTCCCATGCTTTTCAACGCCCGGTTAAAAGGACGACGAGCATAGCAGACGCTCGCTGGAAAACCGGTTGCCGTGCATCAGTCAGCGCGCATTCCTGTATAATTCGCTTTTGCGCCTAGAGGATTTGCTATGCGTCTTGTCCAGAAAGCACTCACATTCGATGACGTGCTGCTCGTCCCGGCCTATTCGGCCGTCCTTCCCCGGGATGTTTCCCTCCGCACTCGCCTGTCCCGTTCGATCGAACTGAACATTCCGCTGGTGTCCGCTGCCATGGACACGGTGACGGAGGCCCGCCTGGCGATCTCCATGGCGCAAGCCGGTGGCATCGGTATCGTCCACAAGAACCTGAAGCCCGCCGACCAGGCCCGCGAAGTGTCGCGCGTCAAGCGCTACGAATCGGGCGTGCTGCGTGATCCGATCACCATTTCGCCGGAAATGAAGATCCGCGATGTGATCGCGCTGTCGCAGCAGCATGGCATTTCGGGCTTCCCGGTGCTGGAAGGCAAGACCGTCGTCGGCATCATCACCAACCGCGACCTGCGCTTCGAGGAAGAACTCGACGCCCCGGTGCGCGCCAAGATGACCCCGCGCGAGAACCTGGTGACCGTGGCCGAAGGCGCGCCGCTGGAAGAAGCCAAGCGCCTGATGAACCGCCACCGCCTGGAGCGCGTGCTGGTGGTCAACCAGGCCTTCGAGCTGCGCGGCCTGATCACGGTGAAGGACATCCAGAAGGCGGTCGAGAACCCGCTGGCGAGCAAGGACGACCATGGCCAGCTGCGCGTAGGCGCCGCAGTCGGCGTGGGTCCGGACAACGACGAACGTGTCGAGTTGCTGGTCAAGGCCGGCGTCGACGTGATTGTGGTGGATACGGCGCACGGCCACAGCCAGGGCGTGCTGGACCGCGTGCGCTGGGTCAAGCAGAACTTCCCGCAAGTGCAGGTGATCGGCGGCAATATTGCCACCGGCGACGCCGCCCGTGCACTGCTCGAGCATGGCGCCGACGGCGTCAAGGTCGGCATCGGCCCCGGCTCGATCTGCACCACCCGTATCGTGGCTGGTGTCGGCGTGCCTCAGATCACCGCTGTGTCCAATGTGGCCGAGGCGCTCAAGGGCACCGGCGTGCCGCTGATCGCTGACGGCGGTATCCGCTACTCGGGTGACGTGGCCAAGGCCCTGGCGGCCGGCGCCCACACCGTGATGATGGGCGGCATGTTCTCCGGTACCGAAGAGGCGCCGGGCGAAGTGTTCCTGTACCAGGGCCGCTCGTTCAAGAGCTACCGCGGCATGGGTTCGGTGGGCGCGATGAAGGACGGCGCGGCTGACCGCTACTTCCAGGAAGACAATACCGCCAACGTCGACAAGCTGGTCCCCGAGGGGATTGAAGGCCGCGTGCCCTACAAGGGCTCGGTGATGGCCATCATCCACCAGCTGACCGGCGGCGTGCGTGCCTCGATGGGCTACTGCGGCAGCAAGTCGATCGCCGACTGGCACGAGAATGCCCAGTTCGTCCAGATCACGGCAGCCGGCATGCGTGAATCGCACGTGCACGACGTGCAGATCACCAAGGAAGCGCCGAACTACCATATCGACTGACGCGCAGCGGTTGCGCCCGCCGTCCGCCGCGGCGGCGGTGCGCTGACCGCGATCATCGGGACGAGGGCGTGCAAGGTCTGGTGCCAGGTGCGCAGCGCCGCCCTGGTCTGACCGGAATCCAACCCGGCCCCGACCATGGCCCCGGCCGCGCGCCACGCCGGCGTTGCCTTGACGCTGGCCGCATCACCGGCGGGGCCCAGACGAGGAGCGCCAATGAAGGTGTTGCTGCGAGCCGTGCTGTTTTTCGATGCCCTGGTGGATTTGCTGCTGGGCGTCCTGCTGTTGATGTCTCCGTTCACCACGCTGTACGCGGCGCTGCAATTGCCGCAACCGCAGCCCGCGCTGTTCGGGCAACTGCTGGGCGTGGCGCTGGTCGGCCTGTCGGTGCTGCTGTGGCAGGCCGCGTTCAACGGCCAGCTGACGGTACCGGTGGCACGCACGGCCGGCTATGTGAACCTGGCCAGCGCGATGCTGATCATTGCCTGGATGGTGTTCCTGGAGTTGCCGCTCGAAGGCGCCGGCAAGATCTGGCTGCCGACCATGGCCGTGGTGCTGCTGTTTTTCGCCGCAGTGCAGATTCCCGCGGCGAAACGCGTGCGCGTGCGCGAGCAGCAGCTGAAGATGGAACGCGCGCTGAAGGAACAGGAAACCAGGAAGGAACCCGGCGTCGCCCCCGCGGCGCGCCCAACGAATACCCCAGAATACCGGCGCGAGCCGGTCATCACGCCGCCGCCGGGCTATGGTCCCGGCACGGAAGTCGTGACCGAGCCCGCACCGGAAGACACGCCATCGGCCCATCATGCACGACAAAATCCTCATTCTTGATTTCGGCTCGCAGGTCACGCAGCTGATCGCCCGCCGCGTCCGCGAGGCGCACGTCTACTGCGAAATCCACCCGAACGACGTCTCCGACGACTTCGTGCGCGAATACGCGCCCAAGGCCGTCATCCTGTCGGGCAGCCACGCCAGCACCTACGAAGACCATCAGCTGCGCGCGCCGCAGGCCGTGTGGGACCTGGGCGTGCCGGTGCTGGGCATCTGCTACGGCATGCAGACCATGGCTGTGCAGCTTGGCGGCAAGGTCGAGTGGAGCGACCAGCGCGAGTTCGGCTATGCCGAGATGCGCGCCCACGGCCATACCGCGCTGCTCAAGGACATCGAGGATTTCCGCACGCCGGAAGGCCACGGCATGCTCAAGGTCTGGATGAGCCACGGCGACAAGGTTACCGGCCTGCCGCCGGGCTTCAAGCTGATGGCATCCACCCCGAGCTGCCCGATTGCCGGCATGGCCGACGAAGCGCGCGGCTACTATGCCGTGCAGTTCCACCCGGAGGTCACGCATACCGTCAAGGGCCGCCAGATGCTCGAGCGCTTCGTGCTCGGGATCGCCGGCTGCAAGGCTGACTGGGTCATGCGCGACCACATCGAAGAAGCCGTCGCCAGGATCCGCGAACAGGTCGGCGACGAAGAGGTGATCCTGGGCCTGTCGGGCGGCGTCGATTCGTCGGTGGCCGCGGCGCTGATCCACCGCGCCATCGGCGACCAGCTTACCTGCGTGTTCGTCGACCATGGCCTGCTGCGCCTGGACGAAGGCAAGATGGTGATGGAGATGTTCGCCGGACGCCTGCACGCCAAGGTCGTGCACATCGACGCTTCCGAGCAGTTCCTCGGCCACCTGGCAGGCGTGACCGACCCCGAGCAGAAGCGCAAGATCATCGGCCGCGAGTTCGTCGAGGTGTTCCAGGCCGAGGCGAAGAAGCTGAGCAAGGCAAAGTGGCTGGCGCAGGGCACGATCTACCCCGACGTGGTGGAATCGGGCGGCACCAAGACCAAGAAGGCCACCACCATCAAGAGCCACCACAACGTCGGCGGCCTGCCCGAAACGCTGGGCCTGAAGCTGCTCGAGCCGCTGCGCGACCTGTTCAAGGACGAAGTGCGCGAGCTGGGCGTCGAATTGGGGCTGCCGCCGGAAATGGTCTACCGCCATCCGTTCCCGGGCCCTGGCCTGGGCGTGCGCATCCTCGGTGAAGTCAAGCGCGACTACGCCGACCTGCTGCGCCGTGCCGATGCCATCTTCATCGAAGAGCTGCGCAAGACCATCGCCACCGAACAGGACGCCGCCGCGGGCCTGTGCGAGCCGGACCAGGTCGGCAAGAGCTGGTACGACCTGACCAGCCAGGCATTTGCCGTGTTCCTGCCGGTCAAGTCGGTGGGCGTGATGGGCGACGGCCGTACCTACGACTATGTCGTCGCGCTTCGCGCCGTGCAGACCACCGACTTCATGACGGCGCATTGGGCGCACCTGCCGTATGCGCTGCTGGGCCGCTGCTCGAACCGGATCATCAACGAAGTGCGCGGCCTGAACCGGGTGGTGTACGACGTGTCGGGCAAGCCGCCGGCGACGATCGAGTGGGAGTGAAACAGCTCTCCTGACCCCTGGACGGTAACGGCGCCAGCAAATGTCGCGTCGTGAACCTGGATTGCGGCCCTGTGCGACACGCCCGATCCGGACGTCAGGACGTCAGGACGACCCCTGATCCGCGGGACGTGCCTCATCTCGATTCCCGGCCAACCCTCATGATCGCGCTGGCTGTGTCGACCACGGCCGCCAGGGCAAGCATGGCGATGATCACCGTGCAAGCCTGGGGTAGATGGAACAGGGACAGCTCGAAGTACAGCATCTGCCCAAGCCCGCCGGCACCGACAAAGCCAAGGATCGCCGCCGCGCGGATATTCGTTTCCCAGCGGTACAGGGTGTAGGCCAGGAACTGGGGCCATACACAGGGCAGCGTACCGTACACGAAGACCAGCGCGGCAGGGCTGCCCTTTTCCATCAGCGCGCGCGCGGGGGCGCGTGGCGCATTCTCGAGCGCCTCGGCGAACAGGCGACCGAGCACGCCCGTGGTATGCAGTGCCAGGGCGAGGGTGCCGGCAAACGGTCCAAGGCCGACTGCGAGCACGGTCAGGGCGGCCCATACCAGCTCGGGAACAGAGCGCAACAGATTCAGCAGCAAGCGCGACAACGCGCGCAGCGCATCGCCGTAGAGCCCGGAAGCCGGTAGTGCCAGGCTAAAACCCAGTACCGCCGCACACAGCGTGCCCACCGCGGAAACCGCGAGGGTTTCGAGCATGCTGCCAGCGGTGCTGGCCAGAAAGGCGGGGGACAGCTCCGGCGGGAAGAACTCCAGCAGGAAGCGCCCCATCTCGGCTGCGGCGTCCGCGGAAAAGAGCTGGCTCAGATCGAGCGACAGGTACGCGAAGCTGCCCGAAACCGCGGCGGCCACCGCGATCAGGGTGAGCAGGCAGCGTATGCAGAATTGGGCGGCCTTGGCCTTGTGCGCCATGATTCAGTCGATCAGCTTGCGCAGCCGCGCGCTGAGCGCGTCCGCCAGCAGGACCAGCAGCAGGAACACTAGCAGGATGGTCGCGGCTTCCCCGCCGTTTAGTAGTTTCATGGCCTGGTCCATCAACTGTCCAAGCCCGCCGGCGCCAACGAAACCCATGACCACGGAAGCCCGGATGGCACATTCCCAACGGTAGACGGTGTACGAGACCAGCTCCTGCGCGGCATGGGGTATCAGCCCATAGAACAGTGCCGCGAGGCGCCCGCTGCCGCTGCCAAACAGGGCATCCACGGCGCGTTTATCGCTGGATTCGAGAATTTCCGCATAGACCTTTGCCAGCATGCCGCCATAGGTGATGGCCAGAGCGAACACGCCCGCCGCCGCCCCCAGGCCGAGGGCACGCACGAAGACCAGCGCCCACACCAGCTCCGGCACCCCGCGCAGCAGCAGCACCAGGGCGCGCACGCCAGCGCGCACCGCCATGCGCGGCTTGCGTCCCTGGCCGGGGCCGATGCGCGACACCGACAGGCTGCCCGTCATGGCCACGGCCAGGGGGGCTGCGACCACAAAGGCGAGCGCAATGCCCGCGGTGGCGATCGCCAGTGTTTCCAGCGTGGCCTTGGCCACGAGCCCAAGGAATTCGCCCGAAACCTCGGGAGGGAGGAAGTTGCGCACGAAGGCGCCCACCACCTTGAGGTTTCCGGTGTCGAACAGGGCTGACGGGCTGAACCGGGACAGGCGCAACAATGGCCACAGCAGAAGCAGCGCGAGCACCAGGACGCTTGCGCGCCGCAGCGCCTGAGGATCGCGCGGGTGGGTGGTCATCGGCACGCCGACCTGGCCGGGGTACCGCCAGCGATGGCGGCGCTCGCGCCTGTCGCGATGCTCATCAGGTGCTGGCTGCCTTGCACCGGTGGCGATGTGCTTTCAGAGGCATATAGCTCGCGCAACAGCGCGTCGGTCACGCGTTCGGCCGGCAAGTCGAAGGCGATCTCGCCCGCCTTCAGGCCGACGATGCGGGGAAACCAGCGCAGCGCCAGATCCACTGCGTGAAGGCTGGCGATCAGGTGCACCGCGCGTGTATCCGCTTCCTTGCGCAGCTCGCGCAGGGTGAGGTCCGCCAGCACCGGGTCCATCGCCGAGACCGGTTCGTCAGCCAGGATCAATTCCGGGCGCTGGTAAAGCACACGGGCGACGCCCACGCGCTGCAGTTGGCCGCCCGAGAGCTGGTCGCACCGGTCGAACAGGCGGTCGGCCAGCTCAAGGCGGGCGAGCTGTTCGCCGGCCCCATCGATGTCGGCCGGATAGACCAGCGACAGCAAGGATTTCCAGCCCGGCCAGATGCCCAGGCGGCCGGCAAGGATGGCGGTGATCACGCGCTGGCGCGGCGGCATCGGCGGCACCTGGTGCACCATGCCGATGCGGCAGCGCAATTGCCGCAGGCGTGCGGCGGACAGCGCCCAGGGGCTTTGCTCCAGCACCTCCACGCGGCCCTCGCTTGGCCGCAGCGACGTTGCCAGCAAGCGCAGCAAAGAGGTCTTGCCGGCTCCCGACGGGCCGATGACGGCGATGGGCTCGCCGCGGCTGGCCGCCAGCGTGACCTGGCTGAGCGCGCGCTGACCGTTGGCGTAACTGACGCTGGCGGCGTCCAGGCGGAAGCTCATCAGGCCTGCATCACTGGATGAGGCCCGCGGCGCGGGCTGCGGCCTCGATGCCGGCGTAGTTTTCGGGCCGGGTGGGAATGTACCTGGCGGTCCGCTGCAATGCCATGATCTCCCGGTGCTCGGGATTGGCCGGGTCAAGTCGCAGGAACGCTTCAGTCAGCTTCTTGCGCAAGGCCGGATCGAGCCCGCCGCGCACGGTCCAGTTGTAGTCGTAGTAGGGCGGTGTGACGGCAAATACCCTGACCTTGGCGGGGTTCACCTTATGCTGTTCCACCAGCTTGTCCCACACCGAGGCATTGAGCACGCCGGCGTCGGCCTTGCCCGCCTGCACGAAAGCCACCGTCGCATCGTGGGCGCCCGAATAGGCGACTGTCTTGAAGGCCTTGTCCGGGTCGATGCCGGCCTGCAGCAGGAAGTGCCGCGGCATCAGGTGGCCGGAGGTCGAGGACGGCGCGCCGAAGGCGAAGGTGTGGCCCTTGAGGTCGGCCAGCGACTTGATCGCAGGGTTGGCCGTGATGAACTTGCTGGTGAACGCGGCATCTTCCTGGCGCTGGACGATGGGGATGGTGGCTCCCTTCGTGCGGATCTTGCTCTGCACATAGGTAAAGCCGCCCAGCCATGCCATGTCGATCTTGCCGGTGGCCAGCGATTCGACCACCGCAGCATAGTCCGTGACGGGCACGAACTTCACCTTCATGCCGGTTTCCTTCTCCAGGTAGCTGCCGAGCGGCGCGAACTTGCGCTGCAGCTCGGTGGGGGCCTCGTCGGGAATGGCCGAGACCTTCAGGACGTCCTGGGCACAGGCGAGGCCGGCAAAGCCAAGCAGGGTCAGCGCGGCAAGGTGCTTAAGCAATGGCAACACGGGCGGCTCCTTGCGTCATTTCTCCGATCACGGCAGCGTCTGCAAAGCCTTCCCGGCGAAAGATCTCCAGGATCTCGTCGACTGATTCCGGCGCGCATGACACCAGCAAGCCGCCGCTGGTCTGGGGATCGGTCAGCAGTGCCTGCTGGCTTGGCGTGACCGACCTGGACAGGTCGACCTCGGTGCCGTAGCTGACCCAGTTGCGCCCTGATGCGCCGGTCACCAGCCCTTCGGCGGCCATGCGCTCGACACGCGGCAGCAGCGGAATCCGCCCCATCTCCAGCCGGGCGCCGACGCCCGCGCCACGGCACAGCTCCAGCAGATGGCCGAGCAGGCCGAAGCCTGTCACGTCGGTCAGCGCGTGGACCCCCGGCAGTTCGGCCAGCAGTCGGCCTGGCGTGTTGAGCCTGGTGGTGCAGGCAATCAGTTCCTGATAGCCGGCCGCGTCGAGCTTGTCCTTCTTCACCGCGGCGGACAATATGCCCACGCCTAAGGGCTTGCCGAGGATCAGCTTGTCGCCCGCCTCGGCCCCGCTGTTCTTCTTGACCCGATCCGGGTGCACCAGACCAAGGACCACCAGCCCGTAGATCGGCTCAAGGGAATCGATGGTGTGGCCGCCAGCGACCGGGATGCCCGCCTCGGCGCAGATCGATTCGCCGCCTTCGAGGATCTTGCCGATGACCTCGGGCGGCAGCTTCTCGATGGGCATGCCAACCAGCGCCAGCGCCATGATCGGGGTTCCGCCCATGGCATATACGTCGGAGATGGCATTGGTGGCGGCGATACGCCCGAAATCGTACGGATCGTCCACCACCGGCATGAAGAAATCCGTGGTGGCGATCAGGGCCTGGCTGTCATTGAGCTTGTAGACCGCCGCGTCGTCGCAGGTTTCCTTGCCGACCAGCAGCGCTGCCGGAGCAGGAAAGCCGACCGAGTTCCTGAGGATTTCGGAAAGTACACCGGGGGCGATCTTGCACCCGCACCCGCCGCCGTGGGAGAAGGCGGTGAGCTTGATCTTTGCGTTGTCTGGCTGATCCACTGGGGAACTCCGCGTCATTCTGGTTTCAAGGCGTCGGCGACAAGTTTACTCACTTCCAACCGTTCCCGCGCCGGCGCAAACAGCGGTGCCCGAACAGCGCATTGCTGCCGCAGGCGGTTCAGGTACACGGCATCCTGGCTGGCGCGTTCCAGCACCAGCGCCAGTTGCGTGGCATCGCCCAGCGGAAAATAGCCTTCGTAGTCCCGGCCCAGCATGCCGACGTTGCCCGGGATGCGGCTGGCCAGCACCGGCACGCCGCTGGCGATAGCCTCGATGATCACGTTGGCGCCGCCTTCCATGACGCTGGAGATCACCATGGCCTGCGCTTGTCGGATGCGCTGCAGGGTTTCCTCATGGGGCAGGTTCCTGAGCCAGACATAGCGCCGCACGCCGGGCCAGGCTTGTGCTTCCAGCGCCAGGGCCGCCCGCTCATATGCGTCATCCAGCGCGCCACCGATGTGGATCAGGCGCACGCGCGAATCGTCGGGAAGCAGCGAGAGGGCGCGCATGGGCGTCAGCGGGTCTTTTTCCGCCCGCATGTGGCCGACCAGCACGACGTCGAAGTGATCCTGGTCGGGTGCCGCGGGCGCGCATGCCAAGGCAGACTGGTAGATCACCCGGCACTTGGCGCGATGGGTGGCCTCCAGTTCGGCGAGCCCTTCGTCCTGCAGCACCACCAGGTGGGTGGCGAGGTCGAGCGAGCGTCGGGCCGATGCATCGGTGCGGATGTCCCGGTACAGATCGGTGCCGGTCAGCACGACGATCAGCGGACGATCCGGACAAGCCTCGGCGAACCTGGCGATGGACTCTGCCGAGCGTCGGGCGTGCAGGGCGATCAGGCAGTCGGGCAAGGCGCCGCCCCGGCTGGCCGTCGACCACTCGGCGGCCAGCGTGACATCGTAGTCTTCCTGCAGGAACCGGAACCAGCGATTTGCGGTTTGCCAGTTGCCATTGTTGGCTTTGCGCAGCGCCGGGCTGATAATCGCGACGGTGGCCTTGGGAGGACGCATGACGATAGGTTCTGAGGGGGCGGCAGCAAGAAGGATTAACAAGTCCGGGCTGGATGCGGCGTTTGCGGATGCGCACCGGCGCACCTGGGGCGTGCTTCAGGACCTATCGCCGTCCCAATGGCAGGTTCCTTATGATGCGGGAATCAATCCGCCCTTGTGGGAGTATGGCCATATTGCCTGGTTCACGGAGCATTGGATACTGCGGGAGCCGCGTGCCGGCCAGGACGGCCGCTGGAGGGCCAGCCTCCCGTCCATGCTGCCGGACGCCGACCGTCTCTTCGATTCCATGCGCGTCGCCCACCGGGATCGTTGGCATCTTGCGCTGCCCCGGCTTCCCGAGATCCGCGACTACGCGGCCGCCGTGCTGGAGCACGCGCGCGCCAGGCTCGCCGCATCGGACGATACCGACGCGGCGCTGTATTTTTTCCGCCTCGCCTTATTCCACGAAGACATGCACGCCGAGGCGCTGACCTACATGCGCCAGACGCTCGACTATCCGCTGCATGCGCCGCGCGACATGCCTGCCATTGCGCCGGGTGCCGGCTCGGCAACCGCAGGCGGCGACACGTTCCTGATGGGGGTGCCCGCCCGGGATGACGGGTTCGTCTTCGACAACGAGAAGTGGGCCCACCCGGTTCACATCGCCCCGTTCCATATCGATCGCGCTTGCGTCAGCAATGCCGCATTTGCGGAATTCGTGGCCGCCGGCGGCTACCGCGACCCTCAATGGTGGTCCGACGACGGACGCGCATGGCTGCAACAAAGCAAGCTGGCGCATCCGGTGCGCTGGCGCCGGACACCCGGCGCCAGCGCACCGGGGCAATGGGCGTTGCGCTGGTTCGGCCAGTGGGTGCCGCTGCCGCCCGAACAGCCGGTGTGCCATGTCAATGCCTACGAGGCGGAAGCCTATTGCCGCTGGGCCGGCAGGCGCCTGCCCACGGAAGCCGAATGGGAGTATGCGGCAATCCATGACCTGATCCGCTGGGGCGGGGCCGTGTGGGAATGGATGGCTGATCCTTTCGCGCCATATCCGGGTTTCTCGCCCGACCCCTACCAGGAATATTCCGCCCCCTGGTTTCACACGCATCGCTCGGTTCGCGGCGGTTCGTTCGTCACCCATGCCCGCATGCAGCATCCCCGCTACCGGAACTTCTACCTGCCGCACCGCAGCGACCTCTTCGTCGGATTCCGCTGCTGCGGTTGAGGGGTAGCGCGCCTGCTTTCCATGGCGGAGGTGTCAGCGCTGGCACTGGCCGCGGCGCGCACGCGGCGCCAATGGGTTTGTTGAAGGAGTGTTGTGGTGCTAGGCTGAAGGCGAACCTTGCCGCCCCCAGGCGGAGACACCGATGGTCGAAGCTTCCGAACTGAAGTCGGGCATGGTCATCATGCTTGAGGGGGAACTTCATAGCGTTGCCAGCGCCGGGTACCACGCCGGCAGTGGCCAGCAGGGAAGCGCAGTTTTCGCCAAGTTCAAGAACCTGAAGACTGGTCACATCAAGGAGCTGCGGTTACGCCCGAGCGACAAGCTCGAAGAAGTCGCGCTCGATCACCAGGAGATGGAATATCTGTACACCGATGGTGGCGCCTTTTATTTCATGAATCCCGTCACCTTCGAGCAGATCAGTTTTCCCGCGGACACCATCGGGGCATATCAAAAATTTCTTCGCCCCAGTATGCGAATCCCGGTGCAGCTTTATGAGGGCGAGCCCGTCACCATCGCATTTCCCCCTGCGGTCGAGTTAACCATCGTGTCCACGCCACCGGGCCTGCATGAACATGAAACGTCTACCTTCAAGACTGCGACGCTGGACAACGGCATGGAAGTTCTCGTTCCTCAGTTCATCAAGGAAGGGGACACGGTGCGAATCGAGGCTGCTTCGGGAAAATATCTGGAGCGGGTAAGGCGCGGGACGCGAAAATCGTGATTCCCGTGCGTCATCGCTCCCTGCGCGCGCCGCGCCGCTTACAGTCCCGCCGGGGATGGGCCGGCAGCGGCGGCAGTACCGTATCCGGCACCTGTTCTTCACTTTGAGCCTCGTGTCTGCATATTATGCAAGTATGCGAATGTCATGCATGACGCATGACCATCGTGGTCGCTCAGGAGTCGATCATGCACAAGCCACCCAAAGTGGATTTGGGCGGGACGCGGCGAAGCGGATCACCGCATCGGTCGCACACCCATCGCGCCATGCCCAGCGTCCTGGATCCGATCGAACCGGAAGAAGTGTGGGAAGACGTCGAGCGGGCCGTCGAGCAGATCGTCGAACGGGTGGTGGAGCCGGTCGATTTTCCTCGTGGCCACCATCCGGATGAAGACGATGCGCCGGAGGAAGGCCAGAATGAGATCACCCGTGCTGTAGAGAATATTCCCTCGGACAGCCCGGCAGACAGGGCGGACCATAGCGCAGTACGGGAAGAGCACCCGCCGATGCCGCCAAGCATCGATGACATCGTGGACCAGGATCTGCTCCCCGACCGCAAGTACGGTGCGCGGCAGGCCAGGAAGGCGGGCAAGCGATAACCCGCCACGGCGACGACAGGTTTTCGTGGCGCAAGCGCGGGCAGCCGATCTTGACCTAGACTAAAAAAGTGCCCTTCGCGCGCTTGGCGGGCGCTTTGGCGATGCAACTTCACTGTTGGCCGCTTGCGGGCGAATGACAATGGCACGGGCAACACACTGTCATCTGCTGCCTGAATGCATGTGGATTGATATTCACGAAGGGGACATCATGTTGCAAGCCAGTGAAATGCAGCAACGCTTTAGTCATCTGCAGCAAACCATCAGCGACACATCACGGACTTGTCATGCCGATGCGGGAATTCCACAGGACTTGATGAACTGGGTGGATGAACTCGACAAGGAATGCAAATCGGCATCGAAGGTCATGTCGTCCAAGGATGAGGACCGGATCCGGCAGTGGGTCGATGACCTCGAACGGATCGGCGATCGTGCAGACCGCGCTTGCCAGCAGGCCGGCGGTCTCGATGAGAAGGTCAAGGATGCAGTCAGTTCGATGCATTCCGAGCTCGCTGACCTGAAGCGCCAACTGCACTAACAAGCCTGACAGCCCCGGTCCAACCCGCCGGGGCTGATCGCAGTGCGCGACAGGTGTCGCGCCCGTTACCCCGGCGGTGGCTCCACCCGCTGCTCCGCCTGGCTTTCCAGCCATTCGCGCCATACGGCGAGCAGCACGGCGAGGATCACAGGCCCGACGAACAGGCCTATCAGGCCAAATGCCGCGAGTCCGCCCAAGACACCGAACATCACCAGCAGGAACGGAACCTTGGTGGCCCCGCTGATGACCAGCGGACGAACGACGTTATCGACCCAGCTCACGGCCGTAGCGCCCCACAGCAGGAGCCCGATCCCGGCCACGGTGTGGCCGGTGATGAGCAGCCATGCGCCAATGGGAACCCAGATCGCAAGCGCCCCAAAGGGAATCAGGGCAAAGATGGCAGTGGCAATGCCCCAGAACACTGGCGCGTTGACGCCTGCCGCCCAGTAGCCGATCCCGGCAAATGACCCCTGGGCGACTGCGGCGAGGAAGAGGCCGAACACCACGGCCCGCGCCGTGTCGCCCATTGCAATGACGTACCCGTGCGCGCGCGGCCCTAGAACCCCTTGCAGGACCAGGCGCAACTGCGCGAGCAATTGCTCGCCGTCGCGAAAGAAGAAGAATGCCGTGAGCAGTGTCAGGCCGATGAGCCCCGCGTTGAGTCCCACCCCGCCGGCCAGCCTTGCAAGGGCGCCGCCCCACCGTTCGATCAGCGCCGCGACCTGGGCACGCAGGGCTGCGCGGTCGCCCAACAGCACCGACAACCATTCCTGCAACCATTCACCGACCCATGGCACGCGTGCGAGCGAATCCGGCAGTGCGACGCCCGCGTTCAGGATATCCGCAGCCTCGCGGTAGGCGGCGACCATCTCGGCACGCAGGAGGATGGTGAGACCGATGAGCGGCACGCCCAGCAACGCGGCAAGTACCAGCGTGGAGATCAGCGCAGCCCAGGTTCGCTGCCGGCGCAGCACGCGGCGCAGCCACGCGTTGAGCGGCCAGGTGACATAGGTGAGGATTCCGGCCCAGGCAAGCGGCACAAGGAACGGCCGCACTATGACGAAGGAAAGGGCGAGCAGCCCGCCGAGCAGGCACACCAGGAGAGTCCGGCGTACCCATACGGCTGCTTGGAAATCGGTCATGGAAGGGCACGTAGGCACGGCATCCGGGGCGATGCACGTTGCCACTATGCTAACCGCGACGTATCTCGCCGCAAAGGAGGCAATGGCAGCATCGCGCACATGGCCAAGAAATCGGCGCTTGGTGCGGGCTGCCTTTGTATGCTGGAAAGCAGCGTGGAGACGTATCTCTGGATGGCAATGCCATGAACGCGATGAACGACAATGCAGCCCTGGCCGGCCGGATCCTGGAGGTCGCCCTGATGGTCGGCGAACGCAGCGGCTGGGACGCCCTGCATCTGTATGACGTCGCCGACGACATGGGCATCGGCCTGGACGAGATTCACCGGCATTACCAGCAGAAGGACGACCTGGCCGAAGCCTGGTTCGAGCGCGCCGACCTTGCACTGGTGCGCGTGTCCGCGCGCGAAGGCTGGGGCGCGCTGTCCCACCGCGAGCGGCTGGAGCAGGCCATCCTTGCCTGGCTGGGGGCGCTGGCGCCGCACCGGCAACTCACTGCCCAGATGCTGCGCTACAAGCTGCAGCCGGAGCACGTGCATCTGCAGGTGCAGGGCCTGCTGCATATCAGCCGCACCGTGCAATGGCTGCGGGAAGCTGCACGCCTGCCAGAAGCCGGCTGGCGCCGCGAAGTGGGGGAGGTCGTGCTGACCGGTATTTTCCTCTCCACCTTCGGCCGCTGGCTGTGCGACGGTTCACCGGGCGCCGGCCGTACGCGGGCCTGGCTCGATCGGCAACTGCGATGCGCCGAGCGCCTGGTCCGGCGCCGGCCTGGCGACACCGGAGCCCGGCCCGGATGGACACGATCACCCACGCCTTGATGGGTGCGCAGGTTGCGCTGGCCGTCCCCATGGGCGAGGCTTCCGGCCGGCGCCTCGGCACTTGCGAGCGACTGCTGCTTGGCGCCGCCGCCGGAGCCTTTCCGGATATCGATTTCCTGGGCTTCCTGGTCGATCCGCTGCGTTTCCTGGCCCACTGGCATCAGGGACCGACGCATTCGCTGCTGCTGCTTCCAGCCTGGGGCGCATTGCTTGCCGGATTGTTCTGCCTGGCGACGCGCCGGCGCCAGGCCTGGCGCGAAGCGCTCGGCGTCAGTTGCCTTGGCGTGGCCAGCCACATCGCGCTGGACCTGATCACCGTCTATGGCACCCGCATCTTCTATCCCGGCTCCGAACGGCGTTTCAGCCTCGGCACCACCTTCCTGGTCGATCCGCTGCTGAGCGGTATCGTCGTGTCCGGCCTGGGCCTGGCACTGTGCCGGCCACCTCGGCGGCGTGCACGGGCAGCGCTGGCGGGCCTGGGGCTGCTGTGCGCCTATGTTGGCGTCCAGGGTGTCCTCAGGCACCGTGCGCTGGAACTCGGCAATGAATCGTTGCATGCCGCCGGCATCCAGGCGCAGGGCGTGGACGCGCTCCCCCAGCCGTTTTCTCCGTTCAACTGGAAACTGATCGCCCGCGCAGAGACGGACTACCATGTCGCCCACGTCAACCTGGCCGGGCATCCTGCCTGGGTGCCGCCATGGCAGGTGCTGGGGCGCCTGCCCGCCATGGCCAGGGCGTATGTGCCGCCCGCGCGCATGGCCTGGACACAGCGGCCGCGGCTGCCGCAGGCGCGCGCTGAGCGGGCGCTCGCATGGCAGCTCTGGGCGCGCCCGGACTTTGCCGATTTCAGGCGATTCGCAGTCTATCCGGCCCTTTCCGCCATCACGGCGATGCGGGCAACACCGCTGCCGCCGGGGGAAGCGGCCGCCTGCGTCTGGTTCACCGACCTGCGCTATGACCTGCCTGCCGTGGAAGACATCTTCCGCTATGGCTATTGCCGGGCCAGTGCGCAGGCGCCATGGCGGCTATACCGGCTTGCCTATTTCAGCCAGGACCAGCGCCAGCGCCTCGACTAGCATGGCGCTACCGGCAGCGCCGTCCGGACTGATTGGCATGGCCAGCGAAGGCGCGGTGTCCTTTCGAAACCGCCAGCATCGGGCAGGCTATGCGGCATTTGCAGTCACATGCAGCCTGCCGGTCGGAGTCCATGAAACCGGGGCGGAACTACTCGAGCGTGTTTTTGCGGGCGGGGTCGTTAGCAAGCCCCTGAACGTTCGACGGGGGCGGCTATGGCCGGATCTCGGCGTGTTTGCCGCGAGGTCCTCTCTGTCGGGGGACATACACTAATACCATCGTCCTACCCACGTGCCAAAAGGAGCAGGACATGCAGTTTCTCTGGCCGCAGATGCTCTGGCTGCTGCTCTCGCTCCCCTTGCTGGCAGCCGCTTACCTGTACCTGATTGCGCGGCGCAAGAAGATTGCCTTCTTGTATGCCAGCCTTGCGCTGCCGCGTGCCGTGCTGGGCCGCAACCGACTGCGGCGTCACATCCCGCCGCTGCTTTTCCTGCTTGCGCTGGGCGCGGCCCTGCTGGCTTGTGCCCGTCCTACGGCGACCGTCACGCTGCCGTCCGACACCATCACCCTGGTACTGGCCATGGACACCTCCCTCAGCATGGAGGCGACCGACGTCGCGCCCACCCGGATCAGCGCGGCCCAGCAGGCCGCGCGGGATCTGATCGTCGGGCTGCCGGCTAGCGTGCGCCTGGGCATTGTGTCTTTTGCCGCCACGGCGACCGTGGTGCTGCCTCCCACCGACAACCGGCAGTACATGCTCGACGCGATCGATCGCTTCCAGCTCCAGCGAGGCACGGCGACAGGCAGCGGACTGATCCAGGCGCTGGCGGTGTTGTTCCCCGACGATGGCATCGACCTGGAAGCGATCCTCTTCAGTGGCGAGTCGCTCGCACCCGGGCCAGGTGGCAGATCGCTGGCCGAGGCCGCCGCGGCCGACGCCGTCCGCAAGCGCGATCAGGAGCAGCCTGCGGCGCAACCCGGCTCTTACCGGCACGGTGCGGTGATCCTGCTCAGCGATGGCCGCCGCACCACCGGCCCGGACCCTCTGGACGCCGCGCGCATGGCCGCCCAGCGCGGCGTGCGCGTCTATACGGTGGGTTTCGGTACGCCGCAGGACGCGGTTTCGGCGGTGTCTGGCCTGTCTTTCTACATGCAGCTGGACGAACCCACCTTGCGCGCGGTCGCGACGCTCACTGACGGCGAGTACTTCCAGGCTGGCTCGGCCGCGGACCTGACGCAGGTATATCGCCGGCTGAGCGCCCGTTTCGCGCTCGAGCGCAGGGAAATCGAGGTCAGCGCCTTGCTGGCGGCGGCCTCGGCCCTGCTGCTGGTGGCGGCGTGCGGGCTGTCGCTGCTGTGGTTCCGGCGGTGAACTGAAGCGCCGGCGACCTGGTCGCGTTCAGCTGGACAGCGGCCGCTGTCCGGGGGGCGTGGCCGATACCCCGGGAACCTGGTCCTGATTCCGCTTTCGCCGTTGCTGCCGCGCCGTTCCAGGCGCAACGCTCCCTGCCTTGTTGTTGTCTTCGAATGTATCGATTCAAGCCCTGGATACATGGGGATACGTTGGCGCGCTTCGCTCGCCATAGTCGAGATACATGCCTGTCATTCAATGCTGCCTATGCGGAGGATTCGTGTCGGTATGGTGTCTTCATCCACGACCCGGGAGTCGACCGCTGAGGGGAACAGTCTTCCCTCTCTTCTCTCGGCCCATACGTTGTTCATACGTGCCCGGCCCGGGGGAATTCCCACATTTCCAACTTTGGCAGAGGAACAACAGATGAAATCGACTCGCATGCTGGCTGCGGCCATGCTCTTCGTCGGCAGCGGCCTGGCGGTGCAGGCGGCTCACGCCCACACGGCAGGCGTCCATCGCACGGATCTTGTTCGGCACGATCTCAGCGCGCCAGATCGCGAAGGCATCCAGGTCCGGGTTGACTTCGATCCCGGCGCGTTCGCGCCGATGCATTCGCATCCGGGCGAGGAGATCGCGTATGTCCTGCAGGGAACGCTGGAATACCAGCTTGGCAGCAACCCGCCCGTCACGCTCAAGGCTGGGGAGGCCCTCTTCATCCCGGCGGGGACCTTCCATTCGGCGAGGAACGTTGGCAGCGGCACGGCATCGGAGCTGGCAACCTACATAGTGAAGAAGGGTGCGCCGCTGGTGGTGCCCGCCAAATGAGTACGTCCCGTGGCCCGGCGACGAAAACCAGAGAAAGCGGGCACCAGGCGCTCGATGTTCAACGCCAACTCTCCAGGAAATCAATCATGACTACCAACTTCGCCCGCCGCTTTGCAATGGCTATCGCTCTGACTACCGCGCCACGCCGTACCGGGCCGCGGGCTGGTCACGCGACAGATTGGGGCCGAGCGCAGCGCGTGCGGCCTCGAGCGCCTTCCAGTCCGCGTCGTCAGGCAATGATGGCACGGTAATCACTTCACCCAGGTCAAGGCCGGCCAGCGCGGCATCGACCAGATCGTCGCCGCTCATCACGATGGCTTGCGGCAGGTTCTCGACCGGCTGGCCCGCGATGTCCCAGAACTCGGTTCGCGTTGCGCCGGGAAGCACGGCCTGCACGCGCACGCCCTTGCCGGCAAGCTCATGCTGCAACGACTGGGTAAAGGCCAGCACGAACGCTTTCGAGCCGCCATAGACGCCGTTCAGGATCTCGGGCGCCACCGCGACGATCGACGCGATATTGATGATGGTGCCTTCGCCGCGTGCCACGAATGCCGGCGCAGCGGCATAAGTCAGGCGAGTCAGGGCCGTGACGTTGAGCTCGATCATCGCCTGCATCTTGTCGACGTCCGACACCAGCAATGGTGCCGCGGCGCCAATGCCGGCGTTGTTGACCAGCGTGGTGATGCTGGCATCGCTGCGCAACAGCGCTTCGATGCGCCGGACATCGGCAGCCTGGCCAAGGTCCGCGGTCACGATCTCGACCGAGCGGCCGGTATCGTCGCTGATGCGGCGGGCCAACGCTTCGAGCCGGGAGCGATTGCGCGCCACCAGGATCAGGTCGTGGCCGCGGCGCGCGAGGCGATCCGCATAGATCGCGCCGATGCCGGAAGATGCGCCGGTGATAAGGGCGGTGCCGGCGTGGATGTGGGTCGTCATGTCAATGCTCCGGGGTTCAGGGGGGGAAGCCGCCGGACTGGCCGGCTGCGTGAGCTGAAGAGTAGGGGCACAAGCGCATGGCGCCAATGTCGTAGATGCAACGTTTTCTGCCATCGCCGCCCGGAGAGCCCGGATATGTACCGGATTGTGGCGCTTGCTGCGGCAGATACAGTGAGATACACGGAGAATCGCCGGCACCCATACAATGGCGACGGCACAGACTGGTGGTTCACCTGATTTTTCTGAGGGGATAAAGATGGATGCACACGTCGACCATATCCTGGTTGTCGATGACGACCGGGAAATCCGGGAACTGGTATCGACCTACCTGACCAAGAATGGCCTGCGTGTGACCGTGGCGCAGGATGGCAGGCAAATGCGGTCGATCCTGGAGGCCAATGCCGTTGACCTGATCGTGCTGGACGTGATGATGCCGGGCGACGATGGCCTGGTGCTTTGTCGTGAACTGCGAGCCGGCAAGCACAAGACCACGCCGATCCTGATGCTGACCGCGCGCAGCGACGAGACCGACCGCATCCTCGGCCTCGAAATGGGTGCCGACGACTACCTCCCCAAGCCTTTCGCGGCGCGCGAGCTGCTGGCTCGCATCAAGGCGGTGCTGCGCAGGACGCGCATGCTGCCGCCCAACCTGCAGATCACGGAAGCGGGCCAGTTGCTGGCGTTCGGCGACTGGCAGCTGGACACCACGGCGCGGCACCTGATCGACCGCGATGGCATCATCGTGGCGCTGAGTGGCGCGGAGTACCGCTTGTTGCGCGTGTTCGTCGACCATCCGCAGCGCGTGCTCAACCGCGACCAGCTGCTCAGCCTCACGCAAGGCCGCGAGGCGGAGATGTTCGAGCGGTCGGTCGACTTGCTGGTCAGCCGCCTGCGCCAGCATCTCAAGGACGATGCACGCGAGCCCCGCTACATCAAGACCGTGCGCAGCGAGGGCTATGTGTTCTCGATGCCGGTCGAGATCCGGGAGGCCCGGCAGTGAAATTCCGAGCCTTGCCGTGGCCCCGCACGCTGGGCTCGCGCCTGTTCCTGATCCTGCTGGCCGGGCTCGTGGTGGCCCATGGCTTGTCTTTCGGCGTGCTGTTTGCGGAGCGCTACATCAGCGCGCGTCAGGTGATGCTCGGCACGCTGGAAACCGACGTGTCGACGTCGATCGCCATCCTCGACCGTTTACCCGCAGCGGAGCGGCCGCAGTGGCTACGCTACGTGAATCGCGGCAATTACCAGTATGTGTTGGGGCCGGGTCTGCCGGGCATGCCGGAGATGAGCGAGCAGGCCCAGGAGATCGCGGACCGCATTACCGAGGCGAGCGGCGGCCGTTTCCCCGTCAGGGTCGAATCGATCCCGGGGCAAGGCAAACGCCTGCAGGCGCACCTGACCCTCAGCGATGGCAGCCCGCTGACCATCGATGTGCATCCGAAGCCTCCCCAGATCGCGCAATGGCTGCCCTATGTGCTGGTGCTGCAGCTGCTGCTGCTGGTGCTGTGCTGCTGGCTGGCCGTACGGCTGTCGCTGCGCCCGGTGGTGGCGCTGGCCAATGCCGCCGACGCGCTCGACCCGAACGCCGCGAGCGAGCCGCTGGCCGAGTCCGGTCCGACGGAGCTGGTGCGTGCCGCGCGCGCGTTCAACGCCATGCGGGAGCGCATCGCCCGCTTCGTCGAGGAACGCGTGCAGATCCTGGCGGCGATCTCGCACGACCTGCAGACGCCGATCACGCGCATGAAGCTGCGCGCCGAGATGGCGGAGGACTCGGAAGACAAGCGCAAGCTGGTGCACGACCTCACCGAGATCGAGACGCTGGTCAAGGAGGGACTGGCCTATGCGCGCGCCATGCATGACGATGGCGAGAAGGCATCGCGGATCGACGTCGGGTCTTTCATCGAGAGCCTGGTCTACGATTACCAGGACACCGGCAAGGCCGTCACGATCCTGCAGAACATCGGCGGCGCCATCATGACGCGCCCGCATGCCCTGCGCCGCATCCTGACCAACCTGACCGACAACGCCATCAAGTTCGGCGGGGCGGCGGAGCTGAGCGTGCGGCGCGACGGGGGCGCGGTGGTGATCGGCGTGCTCGATCGCGGCCCCGGCATCCCGGCGGAGAAGCTCGAATCCGTGATGCAGCCGTTTGTCCGGCTGGAGGCGTCGCGCAACCGCGAAACCGGCGGCACCGGCCTGGGCCTGGCCATCGCGCAGCAGCTGGCGCTGGCGATCGGGGGTTCGCTGACGCTGCGCAACCGGGAAGGGGGTGGGCTGGAGGCGCAGCTCAGGCTTGGCTGAGGGAACTAGCCTCGCTCGGGCCGCGCGGATTGTCCCGCGAAGCGCCGAGGTCGCTGCCGGCCGCCGCCCGGCGCGCACGCCGCACGCGCTGGCCATCGGGACCGCGCCACAACCATCTGGAGAAGCAAACCATGAACGTCCAATACATCGAGGATCTCGCCGCGGGCCAGAAATACGGTTCAGGGCGGCTGACCGTCGAGCCAGAGCGGATCAAGTCCTTTGCTGCCGAGTTCGACCCGCAGCCTTTCCATCTCGATGAAGCCGCTGCCGGCGACACGCTGTTCCGCGGCCTGGCCGCCAGCGGCTGGCACACGGCGGCGCTGACCATGCGCCTGCTGGTCGACGGCGAGTTCCGGCCGGCGGGCGGCATCATCGGCGCCGGCTTCGAGGAGCTGCGCTGGCCAAGGCCGGTACGGCCCGGCGATACGTTGCACATCGCGAGCGAAATACTGGAAGTGCGGATCTCGAAGTCGCGCCCCGACCAGGGCATCGTGAAAGTGCGCACCACCACCTTCAACCAGGATGAGGAGCCAGTGCAGATCTTCACCGGCAACCTGATCGTGCAACGGCGCCCTGCAGCAGATGTGCAGGCGTAGGTGTCCTGAAGACCCTCGGCTTCGGGGAAATGAATTAACGACGTAATGAAAAAGCCCCCGGCATCAGCGTCGTGACGGACCGTCGTTACGGCCGCTAGTGAGAAGCCGAACTCGCTCCGCCGCCAGCGGCCTCATTCTCCCGCAGCCTTTGCAGGGATTTGGTCAACCTGGCGCCATGTCCGCTGTCGGCGGCCAGCAGCAGTGCTTCGATGCAGGATTCGAGACCAGCAAGCCCGGCATCTCCCGGCCTTCCAGCTTTCATCTCCTGAAACTCCTTGCTGATGCGCTTGGCCAGCTTGCGGACAAACTCGGGGTCAAGATCGCCTTGCACCGCAGCATGCCGGATGTGCTCGATCAATCTCGCCAGGCCCTCGGACGTGGTTTCGCTGGCATATGGCATTTCCTGTGTCATTGTCATTGGCGACTCCATGGGGCAAGTCGGATCATTCTAGGTCGCCGATGTTCGGGGGGAGTGCGTCTTTCGCGAATACCGGAGCCAGAATCGCGTCGCTATGCGCAATACGCCAGCTAGAATCTGGAAAGGTTTCCCCTTGGCACGGAATCATGAAACGCGAATCCAGCTCCATGCAGAACGGCTTGCCGGGTGCTCGGGGGGCGGGGCGCCCGGGCGACCTGGCGGATGAGGCGAGCTTGTCCAATGGCAATGAGTTCTACATCAACCGCGAGCTCAGCCAGCTGGAGTTCTTCGGCCGCGTCCTGCAGCAGGCAGCCGATCCCGCCATTCCGCTGCTCGAGCGGCTGCGTGCCCTGTGCACCTTCAGCAGCAACCTGGATGAGTTCTATGAAATTCGCGTAGCGGGCCTGAAGGAGCAGTGCGCGCTTCAGTCGCCGGTTGCCGGCCCGGACGGGCTTACGCCGCAGGTCGTCTATGCCACGGTCAACCAGCGGGTGCGCGAACTGATAGATCAGCAGTATCGCCTGTTCAATGAGGTGTTGATTCCGGCCATGGCGGAGCAGCAGATTTGCTTCCTGCGGCGGCCATCTTGGAATGCCGAGCAGAAGGCATGGATTCGCGAATTCTTCTTCGCCGAGCTGATGCCGGTCCTGACACCCATCGCGCTCGATCCCGCGCATCCGTTCCCACGCGTGCTCAACAAGAGCCTGAACTTTGCGGTTGAGCTCGAGGGCAAGGATGCGTTCGGCCGCAACTCCGGCAATGCAATCGTGCAGGCGCCACGAGCGCTGCCACGTGTCATCGCTCTGCCCGCTGACATTTCGGGGTGCGAGCATGGCTTTGTCTTTCTCTCGTCTATCCTGCATGCCCATGTCGGCGAACTGTTCAGTGGCATGTCGGTACGGGGCTGCTATCAGTTCCGTGTGACCCGGAACAGTGAATTGTTCGTGGACGAGGAGGAGATCAAGAACCTGCGCGAGGCGCTGCAAGGCGAACTGCCGCACCGCCATCTTGGCGACGCGGTCCGGCTGGAAGTCGCGGACAACTGCACGCCGGCAATGACGACCTTCCTGCAGGAACAGTTCGGGCTGGCACCAGGTGAAGTGTTTTCGGTAAACGGGCCGGTCAACCTGGTTCGCCTGATGCAGGTGCCGGATCAGGTCGACAGGCCGGAACTGAAGTACATGCCTTTCCGGCCAGGCTTGCCAAAGATCCTGCTGGAACATTCCGATGTCTTTCGCGCCATGCGCGATGGCGACATCCTGCTGCACCATCCATTCCAGTCATTTGCACCGGTCGTCGATTTCGTCAGGCAGGCGGCACGGGATCCCGATGTCGTGGCAATCAGTCAGACCGTGTATCGAGCCGGACACGACTCGGTCCTGTTGTCGGCACTCATCGAGGCTGCGCGCAACGGCAAGGAGGTCACCGCCGTGGTGGAGTTGCTGGCCCGCTTCGACGAAGAGGCGAACATCGGCTGGGCGGGGCAACTGGAGGCTGTTGGCGCGCATGTCATCTATGGAGTCGTCGGTTTCAAGGCCCATGCAAAGATGGTCATGGTGCTGCGGCGGGAGGGTGGAAAGCTCAGGCGCTATGTCCACCTCGGCACGGGGAACTATCACCACGAGACATCGCGCACTTATACGGATTTTGGGTTGCTGACATGCGATGAATCGTTGACGCAGGACGTGGCACAGGTCTTCAGCCAGCTGACCGGCCGCGGGCAGACGCAGAGCATGACCCATATCTGGCAATCGCCGTTTACGTTGAAGAAGCAGTTGCTGGCGGCGATCCGAGGCGAAGCCGAGCACGCCAGGGCCGGGCGCAAGGGACGGATTATCGCCAAGATGAATGCGCTGCTGGAGCCGGAGCTGATCCAGGCGCTATACGATGCCTCGCGTGAAGGCGTGCGTATTGACCTGATCGTCAGGGGCGCCTGTGCGCTGCGGCCAGGCGTGGCTGGCCTGTCGGAACACATCGCAGTGAAATCGGTCATGGGCCGATTTCTTGAGCACTCGCGCATCTTCTATTTTCACAACGGCGGGGCAGAGAAGGTCATGCTGTCCAGCGGGGAATGGATGGAACGAAGCCTGTCCCGGCGGATCGAGATCTGTTTTCCCATCCTGGATCCCCGGCTTAAGGAACGTGTCATTTCTGAAGGCCTGAAGGCGTACCTTTCCGACCGGCGCGACACATGGGTGATGACGCCTGGCGGTACCTATCAGCGCCAGCTTGCGCGTGACGGCGAGGCAGCGCAGAACATATTGCTGTCCGCACTGACGTGAGTGCATGGGCAATGGGAGCGCAACGTCGCCGCCGCTGACAGAGTCCCCCACCAGATAGGCCGGCTGTTCGGTCAGGATATTGGCGGTGTTGCTCAGTTGCCCGTCGTTGATATCGCCACCACTGCCGTGTTGTTCCCCTTCATGCGGTTGGTCAGGATGAAGCGTAGCGCAGCCGCTTCGGCGGTACGGCGGATGGGATCTCGCTTCTGTGACATCGCCAAATTCCAGGCGGTTGACTATGCTTGGGCATGAGCCAGCCACGATTGCTGCCCGATCCTCAGCGCGGATGCCCCGCTGCGCATGGTGAGTGCAGTGGGCGCGGCACAAGGCAAGGAGGAGCGTGATGGCCCAGGGATTCGACGCGATCATCATCGGCACCGGACAAGCCGGCCCCGCGCTTGCCGCGCGGCTGTCCGGCGCGGGCATGAAAGTGGCAGTCATCGAGCGCGCGCATTTTGGTGGCACCTGCGTGAACACCGGCTGCATTCCTACCAAGACCCTGATCGCAAGCGCGTATGCGGCTCACCTTGCGCGGCGGGCGAGCGACTATGGCGTGACGATTGGCGGGCCGGTCGCTGTCGACATGAGGCAGGTGAAGGCGCGCAAGGATGAAATCCGCGGACGTTCCGCCAGTGGCGTGGAGCAGTGGATGCGCGGCCTGGCCAACGGCGCGGTCTACCAGGGGCACGCCCGCTTTGAAAGCGCGCACGGCGTGCGCGTCAATGGCGAATTGCTGCAAGCCGATCGCATCTTTATCAACGTCGGCGGCCGGGCCCTCGTTCCGCCGATGCCCGGGCTCGACACGGTGGCGTACCTGACCAATTCGGGCATGATGGACGTGGACTACCTGCCGGAGCATCTGGTCGTCATTGGCGGCAGCTACATCGGCCTGGAGTTTGCCCAGATGTACCGGCGCTTTGGCGCCAGGGTGACCGTGGTGGAAAAAGGCCCGCGCCTGATCCAGCGCGAAGACGAAGACGTGTCGGAGGCGGTACGGGAGATCCTGGAGCGCGAGGGGGTGGAAATCCGCCTCGATGCCAACTGCCTGACCGCTCGCCGGGCGGCAGAGGGCGTCTGCGTCGGGCTCGATTGCGCGACTGGTTCGCGCGATGTGCACGGCTCGCACCTGCTGCTGGCGGTGGGGAGGGTGCCCAACACGGAAGACCTGGGACTGGACAAGGCAGGCGTCGAAACCGACGAGCGCGGCTATATCAAGGTGGATGAGCAGTTGCGCACCAGCGTCCCGGGCATCTGGGCGCTGGGTGACTGCAACGGCCGCGGGGCGTTCACGCATACGTCGTATCACGACCACGAGATCGTCGCCGCCAACCTGCTCGACAATGATCCCCGCACGGTTGCGGACCGCATTACGGCCTATGCCTTGTTTACCGATCCCCCGCTCGGGCGCGCCGGCATGACGGAAACGCAGGCCCGCCAGACCGGACGCAAGGTGCTGGTCGGCAGGCGCCCCATGAGCCGCGTCGGGCGCGCCGTGGAAAAGGGGGAAAGCCAGGGCTTCATGAAGGTGGTGGTCGACGCCGAGACCCGCTTGATCCTGGGTGCGGCAATCCTGGGCCTGAACGGCGACGAGGTGATTCACTCGCTGCTCGACGTGATGTATGCCGGGGCGCCCTATACCACCATCAGCCGCGCCATGCACATCCATCCGACCGTGTCCGAGCTGGTGCCGACGATGCTGCAGGAGCTGGCATAAGAGGAATGCGTGGATGGAAGCCGGCGTCAGCCGAAAGTGAAGGCATAGGCCTGCGCACCGGGATCCAGGAAGCGGATTTCGAAGGTGTGCTCGCCCACCTTGCCGGCCTGGCGCACCAGCTGATAGAGCCGCGTCTGCGTGACCGCGCCGTTGCCGGCGGCATCGATGTCGGCGCCGTGGCTGTCGCCAGGCGGCTTGCCGTCGATCGTCACCAGGAAACGCACCGCCCGGCCGTCGGGCGCCGGACCCAGCACCAGGTGAAGGTCGCGTGCATGGAAGCGATAGGCGACGCTGCCATCGGCCTTGTCGAGGGTAGCCCGCTCGGCGCCTACGGTCCATTGGCCGGCCAGGCCCCACTGGTTGAGCCGGAGCTTGCCGACGCTGTACCGCTGCGGAGCATCCTGCCGCATGCCACCCGGCGAAGCGAAGTTGGCGGCTTGCAGATAGCCCAGGTAGGTTTCGCCGGAGCGGAGGTTGGACAGGTCTGGTGCGGCCTGGGCGCCCTCGGCTAGCGGAGCGACGACATCGCGCGCCGTGGACGGCCGGCCGGCTTCTGCCAGCAGCGCCTGGATCACGCGCTCCGAGTTGGCGTAGTCACCCTCGCCGAACTGGTGGTGGCGGATATTGCCGTGGGCATCGACAAAATACGCGGCGGGCCAGTAGCTGTTCTGGAAGGCGCGCCAGATGCGGTAGTCGCTGTCGACGGCGACAGGGAAGCCGATGCGAAAGTTCCTGACCGCGCGCTGCACGTTGTCCGTTGACTTCTCGAAAGCGAACTCGGGCGTGTGCACGCCGATCACCGTCAGGCCCTGGTCCTTGTACTTGTCCGCCCACGCGCGCAAATAGGGCAGGGTGCGGATGCAGTTGATGCAGGAGTATGTCCAGAAGTAGACCAGCGTGACGTTGCCCCGCAAGTGATCGCGCGCGAGCGGTGCCGAGTTGATCCATTGCACGGCGCCGTCGAGTGCCGGCATGCGGCCCTCCACCGGCAGGCGGCTCGGCATGGCCACCGGCATGTCATTGGCGGCCAGCAGCATGCCGGTGCCGGGCTGCGCCGCAGGGCGCGCCTTGTGCAGCACGTCGACCAGCGCCTGTTCGATCCGCACCGGTCCGCTCGCGGACAGGCGGGCCAGCAGGCCGGTTTCGGCGCCCAGCCCGATGGCAAGCACGCCGCCAAGCACGCCGGCGCCCAGCCCTCGGCGCACCCATTCGCTGGCACCCATCGACCGCTTCATGGCAGCAAACACGTGTGCGCCGATGCCGAGCGCGGCCGCCAGCGAGGTGGCCGCGCCCGCGGCATAGGCGGCGAGCGCCAGGGAGGTCGAGACGCTCGCACCCTGTAGCGCCGCACCGGTCAGCACAATGCCGAGGATTGGCCCCGCGCAGGGTACCCATAGCATCCCGGTGGCGATGCCGAGCAGCAGCGATCCCCATGGCGAAGGTGGCCCCGCCAGGGCCGAGGCAGCCGCGCCGTTGCCGGCCAGGCGGTTGCCAAGGGCCACCAGGGGCCGGGCCAGCCTATCCGCCACTCCTGGCAGGAGCAGGGAGAGCCCGAACAGCGCCAGCAGCGACAGGGCGGCCACGCGCCCATAGGCGTTGGCTTGCACAGCCCAGGTGCCGCCGGCCGACGCCAGCGTGGCGACGGCGGCAAAAGTCAGCGCCATGCCGGCCAGCATCGGCAGCTTGCCGCGCAGGAACGGCTGCCCGGTGCGGCTTAGCACGAACGGCAGGACCGGCAGTATGCAGGGGCTCAGGATGGTCAGTACCCCCCCGAGGTAGGCGAGTATCAGCAGGCTCATGATCAGTGTGCTCTCACAGGGCTTGGCTTCCCCGTATCAGACACCGTCTGCGTAGCCGGATTGTGTCGTGGATCGGCGCTTGTGTACCGGATTGTCGAGCCTGTGCCGCCAGATACATTGCCATACAAAAGCCCGCCGCGGCACGCACCGGGCAGGGCGAAAGCGGCCCGCCCGGTCTGCGCTGAGCGTCGAGAGTGCCGTACTGGCCCGCTCTGGCTGTCAGGGACGGGTCGGGCGACGTACCGACTTTGTACGCCTTTGTATCAAGACGACGTCCCGACACGTCCGGCGACAAAAGTGCCGTCCACCCGTTAAGGGCCAGATACATCGGTCGCCTTCAATGCAATCCGTGGCGCGGCGGTGAACTGCAACGCAAGCAATCCCGGTGAGCCGCAACCCCGATGACCATTTCCTGGGAGCTGATCATGACTGCCAATACTGTCAATATTGCCAAGCGTCTTGTCTTCGCCGTCGCCCTGCTGGCCGCTGCCGCTGGCGCACAGGCCGCGTCGTCAGGCATCGGTGCGCGCGACCCGTACACCGACGGCGCCCGTGCCGTGCATGATGCGCGCGATCCGTTCAACGAGGGCGCACGCTCGGTACAGTCGCCGCGCAGCCCATACAGCGACGGCGCCCGCTATGTCGATCCGTTCGCGGACGGCGCACGTTCGCTGGCCGGCATGGATCGCACCGGCGTCTCGGCGGAGCCATCGCGCAGCGCCGACCCGTATCTGGACGGTGCCTACGCCTGACGCCATGCAACCTGAGTGGCCGGGGCCGCATACGGCGCTTACCGAGCCGATCCGCCGCGCGCCGGCGGAGGCCGGAGCGGACGGGCCCCAGGTGCACCCGCTTCCATCACAATCCTGCAGGGCCAGCATCATGCGCACGACGTTATCCCGCCTCGTACCGATAGGGCTGCTGATCGCGGCAGCCGGCATTGTTGCCTTCGGCCAGCGAGGCTTCGCCCCGACCGTTGGCGACCAGGGCCGCGCGCCCGAGTTCGCAGGGATCCATCAGTGGCTGAACTCGCCGCCGCTGACCATGGAGGGCCTGCGCGGCAAAGTCGTGCTGGTCGACTTCTGGACCTATGCCTGCGGCAACTGCATCAACACGCTGCCATACGTGAAGCAGTGGCACGACAAGTACAAGGATCAGGGCCTGGTCGTGGTGGGCGTCCACACGCCGGAATTCCCGTTCGAGAAATCGACCGCCAACGTGCAGGCGGCGATCAGGCGCTTCGATATCCGCTATCCGGTTGCCCAGGACAATGCCTACGCCACGTGGTCAGCCTTTAGCAACCAGTACTGGCCCGCCCTCTACCTGATCGATGCCAATGGCCGCATCGTGTACAAGCACTATGGCGAGGGCAGCTACGCCGAAACCGAAGCCGCCATCCGCAAGCTGCTGGAGGAACGCAAGTAGGCGCCTCGCGCAACGGCTCTCACGTACGCGCGGCGAAGGCCGCGCCAGTGGATGACAACAGGCCGCGCTGGTTGAGCGGCCTTTGGCCGTACGTTTACCGCTCAGGGCCACATCGGCGGGCGCCTGCGCGCCACCGAGTCAGTGCCGATGCCTCTCTGCCGTGTCAACGCGCTCTCGCCGGGGCATGCCGCTCCATATGCAGCGGTGGCCGGAACCACCAAGCTCCGAAGCGAGTGCTGACAGGGTCATGGCAGCCCGTATTCAGCCAGTATCAATAGTCTGCGCAGCATGGCGGTTCGCTCCGTCAGCGCTTGTCGACGTCCAGCACTGCCTGCGCAAAGGCCGTGGGCGCCTCCTGCGGCGGATTGTGGCCAATCCCGTCGGTCAGGTCCCGATGCTCGTAGCGGCCGGTGAACTTGCTGGCATAGGTGCCGGGTTTGGGGTGAGCCAAGGCAAGTGCTTCTGCACGATTCGCGCGCGGGGGATAGATCCACTCTCCTGAACCAACTCTCAAGTAACAGGCCGACTCCGCTGCGGCGTGGCGCGCCCGATCGAAACAGCGAGCTCTGGTTTGCGCCACAAGGTTTTTTTGCCGACTGCTGCCCGACGGCCCACTCGCGTGGCTTGCACTTCGGCGAGCAATCCATTATCTTTACTACGACTACTATAATCGTAGTTTAATGCGCGGAACGCCAGGGACCTGATCCCTGTAGCGAAGCACCGGTTCGAATTGGAGGAACTGGTTGGATGCATCCCGGCACTACCGGACTTCTCACCCAGGTTCCAATCAAGGAAATAGACATGAAACCCAAACGCATTCTTTTGTCCCTCATGGCCGCCACGACGATGGCATTCTGTGGCGCCGCAGCCGCGCATGGAACCAGTGAGACGGTGAAGGAGAACTTCGCCCGAGCCATCACCAACATCCCCGGCAAGTCACTCGTCGCGGTAGAGGTGCTTTATCCGCCGGGGGCCGCCTCCGCGCCGCATTTTCACGCCAGGTCGGCGTTCATCTATGCCTATGTCGTCTCGGGCAGCATTGCGAGCAAGGTTGACGATGGGCCGGAACGCATCTACAAGGCGGGCGAGAGCTTCCATGAAGAGCCAGGATCGCACCACGCAGTCAGCCGCAACGCGAGCAAGTCAAAGCCCGCCAAACTGCTGGCCGTGTTTGTGGTGGACAGCGATGACAAGGAACTGACGACGTTGGAAAGGAGCGCGAAATGAGGCTCGACTATACAAAGGCGTCGCCGGGCGGCGTGAAGGCGTTCGGCAGTGTCTACGGATACATCATGCAATCAGGGCTGGATGCGGTTCTCGTGGAGCTGGTCTACCTGCGCGTCAGCCAGATCAATGGCTGCGCATACTGCCTGGACATGCACACGCGCGAGCTGGGGAAGAAGGGCGTATCGGGAGCAAAGCTCGCGCTGCTGCAAGTCTGGCAGGAGGCGGGCGCTCTCTTCAGTGAACGCGAGAAGGCTGCACTTGCCTGGGCTGAGTCTGTGACCCGCGTCTCCGAAACGCACGTCCCGGATGAGGCCTTCGACGCGGCCGCGGCAGTCTTCAGCGAAAAGGAGCTCGCTGACCTGACGATGGCGATCAGCCTGATGAATGCATTCAACCGGCTCGCGATCAGTTTCCGCCGCCAGCCGCAAGTGTGAGGCTTGGGCGAGGACCAGGCAGCCATCATTGGACAGGGTCAGCTCGCCGGCCCTGTTCATGACTACAAGCCTGGCTGGCCAGGGCACTCTTTACTCGCCCGTGGATTCGCCGAACAACTCCTGCGTGAGCGCCCGCAGCCAGCGATTGCCCGGATCGTCATGCTGACAGCGATGCCAGTGTTGCCGGAGATCGAAAGCGGGAATCGGAAACGGCGGCTTGAGCACCTGTACGTCGGCAATGCGCGCGAACAGTTCGCCTACTGGCAGCGGCACCGTGACGACGAGATCGGTCGATGCAATCACGAGCGGAATGCTGAGGAAATGCGGAGAACGCAGCAGCTCGCGCCGCACAATGTCGTGCTGGCGCAGATACGCCTCGACCAGCTCCTGGCTACGGCTTTCGCTCTGGATCACGGCATGGGACAGCGTCCGGAACTGTGCCGCCGTCAGGCGCCCCCGTGCGATCGGATGGTCCTTGCGCGCCAGGCATACGAACCCGTGCCGGAACAGGCGCTGCTGGAACACGTCCGAGCCGCCGAGATCCGGATAGTAGCCGATGGCCAGGTCGATCCTGCCGCGTTCGAGCTGGTCCATGATGTCCGTGTGCCGGCCCGAGACCGTGCGCACGTCCACATGAGGCGCCTCCTGCATGAGCCGCGCCAGCAGGCGCGGCAGGAAGGCAGCTTCCCCCACGTCCGACAGGGCCAGCGTAAACGTTCTGCGCGCCTGCGCCGGCTCGAAGCGCGGCGCCGTCAACAGGTGCTCACGCACCTGCGATAACACCCCCTGCACGACCGGCGCCAGCGCCACCGCGCGCGGCGACGGCTGCATGCCCGTGCGGACCTTCAGGAACAGCGGATCGCCGAGCTGGTCGCGCATCCGCTGCAACGCATGCGACATCGCCGGCTGGCTCACGCCGATTTCCTCGGCCGCCCGGCCCAGGTGTCCGTGCCGCCACAGCGCGTCAAACACCCGCAGCAGGTTCATGTCGAAGTTATCCATTTCGTTCATGACCATCATTCCTGTCATTTGATTGCCGAATGATAAGCAAGGAACGAGACTTCCGTCATCCGGGTTGGCCCGCAGCGCGACAAGGCCGACCGGAGCAGGACCCAACACAGAACATGTCGCGCATCCAAGGAGACACATGTACCCGCCCCCTATCAGCATTGCGTCGGTCATCGACGCACGGCCGCTTGGCGCCTACCGGCTTCGCATCTTTATCGTCTGCTTCCTCGTCGTGCTGATGGACGGCTTCGATACCCAGGCCATCGGCTTTGCGGCCAAGGCCATGTCTTCATCCCTCGATATTCCCATCGCGCTGTTCGGGCAGGTCTTCTCCGCGGGCCTGCTGGGGGCCATGCTTGGCGCCTTCCTGCTCGGCCCGCTGGCTGACCGCTTTGGCCGCCGCTGGCTGCTGGCCACCTCGATCCTGATCTTCTCGGTCTTCTCTCTGCTCACGCCGCATGCGCCCACGCTGCCGGAACTGCTGTTGGTGCGGTTCCTCGCAGGCCTCGGCCTTGGCGGCGCCATTCCGAACCTGCTGGCGCTGTCTGCCGAATACACGCCGCGGCCCATGCGCGGCATGATGACCGGCGTGCTCTATGCCGGCTTCCCGCTGGGCGGTGCCGTGGGTGCGCTCGCCAGTTCGCACATCGTGCCGCACTACGGCTGGCCGGCACTGTTCTATCTCGGTGGCGTGCTGCCGCTGGGCCTTGCGCTGCTGGTGATCGTGGGCCTGCCCGAATCGCTGCCGTTCCTGCTCCGGCGCAAGGACGGCCAGGGTGCGGTGCGCGCCATCGCCGCGCGCATTGCGGGTCGTGCGCCCGGATCCGATCGCCATGTCACCTATGTCGATGCCGAGGAACGCGTGCGTGGCCTGCCTTTCCGGCAGTTGCTCTCAGGGGGGCGGCTCATTGCCACGCTGCTGCTGTGGGCCGGTTTCTTCATGTGCTTCGTGCTGCTGATCGTGCTGGTGCTGTGGACGCCTGCGCTGCTGCGCGGCGAGGGCGTCGCAGAGCACGATGCCGCGCTCGTGGTCGCCTTGATCAATCTCGGCAGTGTGGCGGGCACTGCCGCCGGCGGCCGCCTCGTGGACCGTTTCGGTCCGTACCTGACGCTGCCGATGCTGTTCATGCTCGGTGCGTTGAGCGTGTCGCCGCTCGGTTATGTCACGCAATCGCTGACCTCGCTTGCCATCGCCGCCACGCTGTCCGGCTTCTTCATGGGCGCCGGCAGTTCCGGGCTGCTGAGCCTGGCCGTGCTGAGCTACCCGAGCGGGATGCGTGCCACCGGCGTGGGCTGGGCCATGGCGCTTGGCCGTATGGGCCAGGTTACCGGACCGCTCATCGTCGGTGCCTTGCTTGCGAGCGGCTTCAGCATCAAGACCATTTTCCTGTGCAGCGCCGTTCCGGCCGCCATTGCCGCCGCCGCGATCTTCACGTTGCGGGTAGTGCGCGCCGCGGCGACGACACAAGGCGACACGGCCGCGGGCGCCGCGCTGCCCGCGGCGCTGGACGGCCAATAGCCACCGGCTTCATCTATCGCAATCGTTGTACGCGACGTCGGTCACGCAGCCTCGTGGCGGATGTCGCCCGGACCTATAAGGAGTGTCATGCGTACTACCATTCAGTCAGCCCCGGTGCTCGTCGTCGGCGGCGGCATCGGAGGCCTTGCGGCGGCGCTCGCGCTGGCGCGCGAGGGCTGCCATGTCAAAGTGCTGGAGCAGGCCAGCGTCATCGGCGAAATCGGCGCTGGCGTGCAGTTCGGCCCCAATGCCTTTGCCGCCTTTGATGCGCTTGGCGTGGGCGAGCGCGCGCGCAGCCATGCCGTCTACACCGATCACATGATGATGATCGATGCGATCGACGGCAAGACCGTTGCCGATATTCCCGTCGGCGAAGCCTTTCGCAAGCGCTTTGGCAATCCGTATGCGGTCACGCACCGTGCTGACGTCCACAACTCGCTGCTGGAGGGCGTGCGCGAGACCGACCGGATTGAATTTGTCACCGCGACGCGCATCGTCGAGGTGCGGCAGTCAGCGGACGGCGTCACCGCCTTCGACGAGCAGGGAAACAGCTACCATGGCTGTGCCCTGATTGGCGCCGACGGCGTGAAGTCCGCCATCCGTCAGCAACTGGTCGGCGATCCGCCGCGCGTATCGGGGCACGTGGTGTACCGCGCGGTGATCGATGCGGGGCAGTTCCCGCGTGACATGCAATGGAACGCACCGGTGCTCTGGGTGGGGCCGAACTGCCATGTCGTGCATTACCCGGTCCGCGCCGGCGAGCAGTACAACCTCGTGGTGACGTTCCACAGCTGCAAGCAGGAGACCTGGGGCGTCAGCGAGGGCAGCCAGGAGGAGGTGCTTTCGTACTTCCAGGGCATCGATGCCCGTCCGCTTGGCCTGCTTTCGCTGCCGCCGACCTGGCGGCGCTGGGCCACGGCGGACCGCGAGCCTGTCGGGCAATGGACGCACGGCCGGATCACGCTGCTCGGTGACGCCGCGCATCCGCTGCTGCAGTACCTCGCGCAGGGTGCATGCATGGCCGTGGAGGACGCCGTCACGCTCGGTGCCGCGGTCCGCGCCTGCGACGGAGATCTGCCGCGCGCCTTTTCCTTGTATCAGGACGCCCGCATCACCCGCACCGCTCGCGTGGTGCTGTCCACCCGCGAGTTTGGCCGCCTGTGCCATGCATCCGGCGTCGAGCGCCTGGTGCGCAATTCCCTGTGGAAGAGCCACTCGCCGGAGCGCTTCTACGACTCGCTGGAGTGGCTCTACGGCTGGAAGGCAGAGACCTGCCTGTCCGCCTGACGGCCACGTCCCGCATCCCCGATTTCGAACTGGATCTCGACCTTGCAGATCCGAATCCTGGAGTCCCGCATGTCCTTTGTCATCCCCCCCATTCCCGCCGTCACGATTCCCGTGGCCGGTGGCAATGGACAGTTTCCCGTGCGCCGCATCTACTGTGTCGGCCGCAACTACGCCGCGCACGTGCGCGAGATGGGTATGGACCCGAGCCGCGAGCCGCCGTTCTTCTTCTGCAAGCCCACCGATGCGATCGTGGCGGCACCGGCGGGTGCCGGTGCGCAGATTTCTTATCCGCAGGCGACCGGACAGTTTCACTTTGAGATCGAACTCGTGGCCGCGATCGGCCGCGCGGGACGGAACATACCGGTCGAGCAGGCCCATGAGCACATCTGGGGCTATGCGGTCGGCATCGACATGACGCGGCGCGACCTGCAGATCGCGGCGCGCGATCGCGGCCGCCCCTGGGAACCCGGCAAGGGTTTCGACCAGTCCGCGCCGATCTCGCTGCTGCATCCTGCCAGCGAAACCGGCCATCCCGCCACCGGAGAGATCTGGCTGCAGGTCGATGGGCAGGACCGCCAGCGCAGCGACCTGGACAAGCTGATCTGGTCGGTGCCGGAGATCATCGCAAACCTGTCGACGCTCTTTGCACTGCAGCCCGGCGATCTGGTCTTCACCGGCACGCCCGAAGGTGTCGGGCCGGTGCGCAGCGGCGAGGTCATGCGTGGCGGCGTCGCCGGGTTGACCGATGTCGAAGTGCGGGTAGCCTGAAGGCGGGTCAACCATGGATCTGTACAACTTCTTCAACAGTTCCGCGGCGTATCGCGTGCGCATCGCCATGGCGCTGAAGAACGTCCGCTGGAACCACATCGGCGTGAACCTGCGCGCCGGAGAGCAGGACCGCCCTGAGTATCTTGCACGCAATCCGAACCGGCTGGTTCCGACGCTGCACGACGGCGGGCAGACCGTCACGCAATCGCTGGCAATCATCGACCATCTCGATCGCAAGTGGCCGGTGCCGCGGCTGATTCCCGCCGACGGTCCGGCCCGTACACGGGTGCTGGAGGTGGCCCTGACCATCGCCTGCGACATGCACCCGTTGAACAATCTGCGCGTGCAGAAATACCTTGGCGTCCGCCTTGGCTTTGCCGACGCTGACAAAGCCGAATGGGTCGCACACTGGCTCGCCGCCGGATTCAGCGCCTTGGAGCCCTGGCTGTCCGCGGACGGCGGCTGGTGCGTCGGCGACGCGCCTACCCTGGCCGACTGCTGCCTGGTGCCGCAGGTCGCCAACGCGCTGCGCGCGGGTTTCAGCCTGGAACCTTTCCCCCGCGTGCGGCGGGCTTACGAGCACTGCATGCGCCACGAGGCCTTCCGCGTCGCGGCGCCGAGTGCCCAACCCGATTACGTAGCCGCCCACTGATATCGATGCAGGAGGCATCCGAGCATGACCACCAATTCCACCCCCGACCTGCCGACCCGGCGCGATGCGTTCTACCGCGAACTGGAACCGCATGCGATGGCCGCCCTCTGGACCCGGCTGCGCAAGCTGATCCCCTCGGAACCGACGCCGGCTGGCGTGGCGCACCGCTGGCCGTATGCCGCGGCCCGTCCGTACCTGATGGAATCGGCGACGCTGATTTCGGCCGAGGAAGCCGAACGGCGCGTGCTGCTGATGGAGAACCCGGGCCTGCCAGGCACCTCATGCATCACCAGCACGATGTATGCCGGCCTTCAGCTGATCCTGCCCGGTGAGGTCGCACCCGCGCACCGCCATAGCCAGTCGGCACTGCGCTTCATCGTCGAAGGATCGGGCGCCTACACGGCGGTGGACGGCGAGAAGACCTATATGGAAGCTGGCGATCTTGTCATCACGCCGGCATGGACCTGGCACCATCATGGCCACGAGGGCAGCGCCCCCATGGTCTGGGTGGATGGCCTGGACATTCCCATCGTGTCGTTCTTCAACGGAGGCTTCCGCGAGGAGTTCGATTCCGACGAGGCACCGGTCACGCGCCCCGCCGGCGATGCGCTTGCCCGCTACGGCACAGGCCTGATGCCGGTAGGCTACCAGCCGTCCACGTTGAATTCGCCGGTCTTCAACTATCCCTATGCGCGCACGCGCGAGGCCCTGTTCGCGTTGCCACACGCCGGCGCGCCCGATCCGCACGCCGGCTATCTCATGCGCTACACCAATCCGGTGGACGGCGGCTGGGCCATGCCGACCATTGCCACCATGATCCGGCTGCTCCCATCCGGCTTTGCGACATTGCCGTACCGCTCGACCGACAGCGCCGTCTTCATCTGTGTGGAAGGCCGTGGCCATGTGATGATCGGCGACCGGCGGCTGGAGTTAGCGCCGCACGATCTCGTCGTGGTGCCGGGCTGGAGCCAGTACACGCTGCATGCCAGCGAGGACCTTGTGCTGTTCTCGTACTCGGATCGCGTCGCGCAGGAGAAGCTCGGCCTGTTCCGCGAGCAGCGCTTCTGAGGGGGGACGGCATCATGACCACCGTCGTTTGCTATGGGGACTTTGTCGACAGCATCGCTGCGGCCCTGCAGTTCGTCAGTCACCATCACCCTCCCGACTATATCCGGCACCTCGCCGCCGCCTACGAGCGCGAGGCCAGCGAGCCGGCGAAACAGGCCATTGCACAGATCCTGGTCAACTCACGGATGTGCGCGGAGGGCAGGCGCCCGATCTGCCAGGATACGGGCATCGTCAATATCTTCATACGCGTCGGCATGGGCGTCCGGCTCGACGGATTTCCGTCGTGCATCGTTGAAGCGGCCAATGCGGGCGTGCGCCGTGCCTACCTCGACCCGGACAATACGCTGCGCGCCAGTATCGTCGAAGACCCGCTGTTCACGCGGCGCAATACCGGCGACAACACCCCGGCGGTCGTCCACGTCGAACTGGTGCCAGGCAACACCATTGTGGTCGATGTGATGGCAAAGGGCGGGGGCAGCGAGAACAAGAGCAAGTTCGCTGTCCTGATGCCCAGCGATTCCGTCGCTGACTGGATCGTCGGCATGGTTCCGTCAATGGGGGCCGGCTGGTGTCCGCCGGGCATGCTTGGCATCGGCGTCGGCGGCACGGTGGAGAAGGCCATGCTGCTGGCCAAGCAGAGCCTGACGGCGCCGCTCGACATGCTCGACCTGAAGGCACGCGGCCCGCGGAATGCGTTGGAAGCGCTGCGTATCGACATCCATGACCGCATCAATGCGCTTGGCATCGGGGCACAGGGCCTCGGCGGACTGACCACCGTGCTCGATGTCAAGATCGCGACCTATCCCACGCATGCGGCAAGCATGCCTGTTGCCGTCGTGCCGAACTGCGCGGCAACGCGGCATGCCCGCTTCGAGCTCGATGGCAGCGGCCCAGTCATGCTGACGGCACCGTCGCCCGACCTCTGGCCGGATCTGCCATTGCCCGGCAGCACGGCGAGCCGACGGGTCGACCTGGATACGCTGACCCGGGCGGAAACCGCCACCTGGCGCGCCGGCGAGACCCTGCTTCTGTCGGGACGCATGCTGACCGGACGCGATGCCGCACACAAGCGCATCGACGACATGCTGTTGCGTGGCGAGCCCTTGCCGGTGGATTTCCGCGATCGCATGATCTACTACGTCGGGCCCGTCGATCCCGTGCGTGACGAGGTGGTGGGCCCCTGCGGCCCGACCACGTCAACACGGATGGACAAGTTTGCGGACCGTATGCTCGTATCCACCGGCCTGCTCGGCATGATCGGCAAGGCCGAGCGCGGGCCGGCCGCGATCAGCGCGATCGTGAGGAACGGTTGTGTTTATCTGGCGGCGACCGGGGGCGCCGCCTACCTGATCTCCAAGGCGGTCCGATCCTCACGCGTGCTTGCGTTTGCCGATCTCGGCATGGAAGCCATCTACGAGTTCGATGTGGAGAATCTGCCGGTGGTCGTCGCCGTGGATAGCAGCGGCAACAACGCCCACGATAGCGGACCGCGCAGGTGGCGAATCGCCGCGGCCTGATCCCGACCGCGATAGGAGTTGCCGGCCCGCGTCGGCGTGGCCAAGGCGGCGGCCGCAACAGTTCCAACCTTGCCGGCGCGCGTGCAGCGGCAGGCCCATGAGCCTGAATGTCCTGGCTGGACCTGCCCTGACTCTCAATGGCGGTGGGAGCTTGATGATGCCTTCACGTCTGGCACCGTGACTGCCACGGACTCGGTTGCGAGGATCTTGTGGGTGGGGTCGGCAAGCTCCAGGCGGATCTTGTGATCCCCGGGAGTAAGACCGACCACGATGATCGGATCAAGACTGGTATGTGCCCATGTACCGCGCCAATCGTCGATGGTCACGTGAAGATGGCCGATTCGCGGAGATACCTTGACGGCGCCTTGGCCGAAGACCGGCATCACACGAAAGTTCTCCGTCCTGAATTGAATGATCACCACGCCGCGCGCCAATGGTTCGGCTAGCGGAGGGTAGGCGACGAGCCTCGGCGCCGCTTCAGACTCGAGCGGAAGAATCGCAGGGGGCTGCCCGGCATCCGGTCGCTGCTGGGCCAATGCGGGAACGCATACGGTGAACGATACGATTGTTGCAAACAGCCTGAACGAATTTAGCATGATGTTCCTTTGAGCGCGCCAATCTTGCACCGGGCCGGCGCTTCGTGCAGGTTCTTGCGCACGAAGCGCCGGCCGGCCAGCCCGACTACGCAAGCAGCGTTACGACGTCAATATTGCCGCGTGTGGCCTTTGAATATGGGCACGTCTGGTGCGCTGTCGCAATCAGCGCCTCCGCCAGCTCACGGTCGAGGCCCGGCAGGTTCACGTGAAGCCGAGCCTGCAGCAAATAGCCGTCGTCATTCATGCCCAGATCAATCTCCGCGTCAATGGCAGTGTCTTTGGGTAGGGCGATTCCCTTCGTCTGCGCAGCCTTGCCAAGGGCACCGATAAAGCACGCCGACCAGCCGGCCGCGAGCAACTGCTCAGGGTTCGTTCCGGTGCCGGTGCCCAGAGGAGACAGTTTGATGTCCAGGTGACCATCAGAGCTGCGTGCTGCTCCGTCCCGTCCACCCGTCGTACGGGTCTTTCCAGTGTAAATAACCTTTTCCAGTCGAGACATTACGATGCTCCAAGAATTGCGTTCAAAAGAAAGCGCAGAAGCGGAAGTAGGGCTCCTGCTGCTTCGGAAGGCATTAGATTCGACCAATGTATCTGGCGTGTAACTTCCAGTCGGGAAAGCGTATGTCTGGGTATCCGGGCCGCTATGGAGATACAAACGAATACAAAGCCTGTCTGCCGCATGGAAACGATGTGTCCTTGCCTTGCGGTGCCCAGGTTGTCCAATGGCTGTCGGATCGTGCGGCAAACCGGCGCGGCGAAAGGCCTGCGGCCACGCGCCCAGGTCCGCGCAGGAGCAGTTGAGGTCCGCCCATTCGATCGTGGTAGCAAGCCTGTAAGACCTCCCGTGGGATAGTTCCCAAACAGGGCAGCCTCGCCGCCAGCGTCACGTTACGGCGACGCTATGCCTGGCCGTGCGCGGCGCTGGCAAACATCGACATGTGCCGCGTGATATGGTCCAGCAGTTCGAGCGCAGCCGCCGGCAACGGCCGGCCGGCCTTCACCAGCAGCCTGGCCTGGGTGCCCATGAACAGCGGATGATCGATCGGCACGACGGCGAGGGTGCCTGCCGCGATCTCACGGTAAGCGGCAAACTCACCGATCAGCGTCATGAAATTGTCGTAGCCGACGAACTGCTTCAGGGCCGTCAGTGAGTTGCTGACGAGCGTTGCCCGAATCGAGATGTTCTCGGCAAACTCGACCATGCTCAGTGCATGCCCGACGCCGAACGATGCCGGCATGACCGCGAGCGGGTAAGCCTGCAGGTCCTGGATGCTGGCCGCTCCGCCGCGCAGCGCCAGCGGATGATCAGGCCGGACCAGCAGCACCACGGGCTGCGTGGCGCTCGCGCGGTATTCGATGCGCGGATGGGGTGGCGGATTGTAAGCCAGGCCGATATGTGCGCGGCTTTCGGCGACTTCCTGCAGCACGCCGTCCACCGCTAGGATGTCCATGCGGATATCGAGCCTGGGATACCGTGCGCAGAACCGTGCGAGGACTTCGTTGACCAGGAAATCCACGTAGCCTTCGCTCAGGACCAGCCGGACCTCCCCTTGCTGCAGCCCCTTCAGTGAGTGCAACTGGTCTTCGAGTTTCTCCTGGTGCGAGCGGTAGCCCCGCCAGAACTCGAGCAGGTGCGCGGCCGCCGCGGTCGGCCTGAGGCCACGCGGCTCGCGCTCGAACAGCGTCGCGCCGAGTTCTTCCTCGAGCAACCTGATCTGCCGGGTGATCACGGACGGCGAGGTATTGAGGCTGTCCGCGGCCCCGCGGATGGTGCCGTGCGCCAGGACTTCGCGGAAATACCGCAAACGCTGCTGGTTGATCTCTCGCATCTCAAAACGCTCGCCTTCGCTATCCGACTGGTAACGATACATGAACCCGGATGCCCTTGCGCGGCGATTGCCGCGCGTTGACGGAGGACGCCAGCTGTTGCCCAAAAGGGAACGGAGCGTGGACTTAGTTGCTCTTTGCCGTCGCCTTCCCGGCTGCCAGACTCAACGCCACAGAAGATCCAAACGACATGCAACCCCCACTGGAGACAGGCAGCATGCTAGCAATCCCCACTTCGAGCGCCGTTGACGACGCTTCCGCGCTATACAGAAAGATTAACTGGCGCCTGCTGCCCTTTTTGCTGATCTGTTACCTGTTTGCCTACCTGGACCGGGTCAATGTCGGCTTTGCCAAGCTGCAGATGCAGAGTGACCTGGGTTTCTCCGATGCGGCATACGGCGTGGGCGCCGGCATCTTCTTTATTGGCTATGTACTCTTCGAACTGCCCAGCAACCTGATGCTCCCGCGGGTCGGCGCGCGCAAGACGTTCAGCCGCATCCTCGTCCTATGGGGCATCACCTCCGCCTGCATGCTGTTCGTGCGCAATGTGCCGATGTTCTATGCGATGCGCTTCCTGCTTGGCGTGTTCGAAGCGGGCTTCGCCCCCGGCATGATCTATTACCTGTCATGCTGGTACGGCCCGCAACGCATGGCCCGCGCCATCGCGATCGTATTCCTGGCGGGCCCGATCGGGGGCATCGTCGGCGGCCCGGTCTCGGCGTGGCTGATGACCACGCTCGCAGGGCAGGCCGGCCTCGCAGGCTGGCAGTGGATGTTCCTGGTCGAAGGCCTGCCTTGCATCCTGCTCGGCGTGCTGGCGTTGTCGCTGGTGCCGGACCGGCCGGCACAGGCTGCCTGGCTCAGCGATCAGGAACGGCGCCTGCTTGAATCCGAACTGAGTCCTGCTGCGGCGCACAAGCATTCCTTCAAGGTGGTGGCGAAGGATGTACGGGTCTACGTGCTCGCCCTCGCTTACTTCTGCATCATCGCGACCATCTACGCCATCAGCTTCTGGCTTCCGACCCTCATCAAGGCACAGGGTGTCGAAGATACCGTGCAACTTGGCTGGTATTCGGCCATCCCCTACGTGGCTGCCGCCTTTGGCATGGTCTACATGGGCCGCAGGTCGGATCGCCTGGGAGAACGGCATTTCCACTGCGCGGTACCGGCGCTGGGTGCGGCCGTGCTGCTGGCCGCGTCGTTCGCAACGGATGGGCACCTGCTCGTGACGCTGGTCCTGCTGACACTGGCCACGATGGGACTGTGGATGGCCTACACGGTGTTCTGGGCCATGCCTGCCGAGTACATCAAGGGCCCGGCGGCGGCGGGCGGCATTGCGCTGATCAACACCATTGGCTTGTCGGGCGGCTTCTGGGGGCCAGCCGTCATCGGCTGGACCAAGACCGCGACCGGCAGCCTCTATCTCGGCGTATTGCTAATGGCCTCGCTGCCGTTGCTCGCCGCCATCATCGTCCTTGCCAACAAGCTGCCGGCGAAACGCCGAGCCAGCACGGCATGGCATTAACATAGCCATCACGTCCGGCAGCACCGGACAGAAAAGGAGTAGCAATGCGCTTGCATCTTTCAACCTGGTCTGAAATCGAGCAGTACCTGGCGCGCAGCCGCACTATCGTCGTCCCGATCGGCTCGAACGAGCAGCATGGGCCGACCGGGCTGCTGGGCACGGACTGGCTGTGCCCGGAGATCATCGCCAATGAAGCGGAGAAGGGCGCCGATATCCTGGTGGCGCCGACGTTCAATATCGGCATGGCGCAGCATCACCTTGCCTTCCCTGGAACCATTTCGCTGCGCCCGTCGACCTTTATCGCCGCGATCGGGGACTGGGTCCGCTCGCTGGCGGGGCATGGCTTCGAGAAGATCCTGTTCCTGAACGGCCACGGCGGCAACGTGGCGTCGATCGAGGCGGCGTTCTCCGAGCTCTACGCTGAAGCCAGCTTCGCCAGGCGCCGCGCGGGATATGCGCTGAAGCTCTGCAACTGGTGGGACCTGGAGGGTGTCGGCGAACTGGCGCGTGAGCAGTTCCCGGCCGGCCATGGCTCGCACGCCACGCCGTCCGAAATCGCCATCACCCAGTGGGCATTTCCAGACTCTGTGAAGGTTGCCGACTATGCGCCGAAGATTGCACCGTCGGGCCCGATCCGGGAGGCGCTGGACTTCCGCGGGCGCTATCCGGATGGCCGCATCGGCTCCGATCCGGGACTGGCGACGCCGGAGAAAGGCGCCGCGCTGGTCAGGCTGGCGGCGCAGAGCCTCGCGCGCGAACTGGAAGCGTTCAGCCGCGAGCCCATGCCCGCCTGATCCGCGCACGGCGATGGCCGCAGCCATGTATCGCCGATCATCGAGGAATTCGTGCGAGCAGGGCGTTCCGGGTGCGCATCAGCTCCCGCCCAGCAGGTCGTGCGCATCGACGATCGCATAGGCGATCTCCGGATGCTGCTCCATGCTGCGCCGGATGGCTGCGGGAATAGACTGGCGGATCTTGCGGCACAGCCCCGGTTGTTCCTGCACCTGGATATTGATGCCGCGCACGGTCTTGACCCCGCGCGCGCTGGGCGTGATGGACAGCACAATGTTCAGCTGGGCCTGCATCAGGCCCTCCATGCGGCGCAATTCGGCCAGGCTGGTCAGGTTCTCGAGCCGTTCGACCAGGCGCTTTTCTTCGACGCGGGTGAGCCGCAGCACGCGCAGGTCGGCGTCGGGGTCACTCAACAGCGCTTCACGCCCGCAGATGCAGGCGCCAGGCGGGCACTCCGTGCGAAGGGGGAACGGCGCGTTCATGGGGGCGCGGCGGTGGCTCCGCCGGATTCCGGGGCGATGGCAGGATATGTTAAATCAGGTTGCCTGCTGGCGGGCGACGCACGCGTCACCCTTGCCTTCACGCCGGCCCTAAGCGAAAACCCTTAGCCCTCTGGTATACTTATTCGTTGTCCGAACCGCGTCCGGAGCGGCCGGACGCAGCCTGCGACAGGCCACAGGGCGGATACTCCGGCAGTGCCCGGAGCCCTGCACGGGAAACCCGGTGCCCCCCGCCCACGCTGCCGCCGATTGCCACGATCGTGCGCCGCCTGGGGCGGCATCGGTCCCGCCGATCGATCCGCCATGACTGGCCCCAGGCCGAGCCCAACCATACCAAGACACCCGGCCAGCCCGAAGGCTGCCGATAATCCGCTGCCGTTAATCCGTTTACGGTCCCAGAGAGACCCCACGCATGACATACGCCGTTAAGGAAATCTTCTATACGCTGCAGGGCGAGGGCGCCAACGCCGGCCGCGCCGCGGTGTTCTGCCGCTTCGCCGGCTGCAACCTGTGGAGCGGCCGTGAAGAGGATCGCGCCAGCGCGGTATGCCAGTTCTGCGACACGGATTTCGTCGGCACCGATGGCACCCGCGGCGGCAAGTACCGTACTGCCGGGGAACTGGCCGCGGTGGTCGCCTCGGAATGGCCACAGGGCGCGGGCGGCAAGCCGCTGGTGGTGTGCACCGGGGGCGAGCCGTTGCTGCAGCTCGATGCGCCGCTGATCGATGCGCTGCATGCGCAGGGCTTCGAGATCGCCATCGAGACCAACGGCACCATCGCCGTGCCGCCCGGCATCGACTGGGTTTGCGTGAGTCCCAAGATGGGTTCCGAGCTGGTGGTCAGGCGCGGCGACGAGCTCAAGGTCGTGATCCCGCAGGCGGGCCAGGACTTTGCCGCATACGAGCAGCTTGATTTCGAGCATTTCCTGGTGCAGCCCATGGACGGCCCGCTGCAGCGCGAGAATACGGCCGCCGCGGTGGACTTCTGCCAGCGCCATCCGCGCTGGCGGCTGTCGCTGCAGACCCACAAGCTGCTGGGGATCCGCTGAGTACGGGGCCGGAGTTTTGCCCAACCCGCGGCAAACGTACACAATAGAGGCTTCGGGCGCACGCGCGGCGCCCGTCCAACGCAGGTGGCCTTGACCACGGAAAGGGCGCCGCTACACATGAGCAAACAAGTTTCCATTACCCGCCGGCTGGAGTTCGACTCCGGCCACCGCATCCCGAACCACTGCGGCCAGTGCCGCAATATCCACGGCCACCGCTACCGGCTCGACCTGACGCTGTCGGGCGAGGTGCTGCATCGCGAAGGTGCCTCGGATGACGGCATGATCCTGGACTTCGGCGATATCAAGGCGCTCGCCAACGAGCACCTGGTCAACAAGTGGGACCATGCCTTCCTGATCTATCGCGGCGACACCGCGCTGCTGAACTTCCTGCAATCGATGGAAGGGCACAAGACCGTGGTGCTGGATGCCATTCCCACCGTCGAGAACCTGGCCCAGGTCGCCTTCGATATCCTGGCGCCGGTGTTCAAGGACTGTTTCGGCCACCACCTGCAGCTGACCAGGCTGGTGCTGTTCGAAACCCCCAATTGCTGGGCCGAAGTCAGCGCCCCGGCAGTGCTGCCGGCGAAAGACTGAGCCAGCCGATGCCAGAGACGCCGCCGCTGCCGCTGCGCGCCCCGCGCGCGCTGCCGGACGATCCGGCCGAGGCCGCCGCGCGCGATGCCCGCTACATGCGCGCCGCGCTGGAAGAAGCGCGCCTGGCCGAGGCCGCCGGCGAAGTCCCGGTCGGCGCGGTGGTGGTCTGGAACGACACCATCATCGCGCGCGGCCACAACCTGCCGATCCACGCGGTCGATCCTTCCGCGCATGCCGAGATGCAGGCACTGCGCGCCGCCGCGCAGGTGATCGGCAACTATCGCATGCCCGAGTGCGAGCTGTACGTGACGCTGGAACCGTGCGCGATGTGCAGTGGCGCGATCCTGCACGCGCGGCTGCGCCACGTGGTGTTCGGCGCCACCGATCCCAAGACCGGTGCCGCGGGCAGCGTGCTCAACCTGTTCGAGCACGCCCAGCTCAACCACCAGACCACCATCGCGGGCGGCGTGCTGGCCGACACCTGCGGGCAGATGCTGAAGGATTTCTTCGGCGCCCGCCGGCGCGCACAAAAGGCCGCGCGCGATGCTGCCGGAACTGAAGCGGGCTGCATCTGCCCAACCCCTCCCGACCAGAACAACGCCAACGACGCCAACGACGCCAACGACGCCAACGACGCATGAGTACGCCGAACAACAGGCCGCCGCATACCGAAGTCCGACTGATCGCCTCGTCCGGCTATCCGCACGACGTCGCCGTCGCCGCGCGCGGCGTTGCCTGGCTCAAGCAGCACGGCTACCACACCACCAACCCGGACGTGCTGGCCCGGCGCTACCTGCGCTTCGGCGGCACCGACGCGGAGCGGCTGGCCGACCTGCATGCCATCGGCACCGGCGCGCCGCATGAGCTGACGCTGGCGGTGCGCGGCGGCTACGGTATTGCCCGGCTGCTGGCGCAAGTCGACTTTGCCCGCATCGCCGAACAGGCGCGTGCCAGCGCCACGCCCATCGTCGGCCACAGCGACTTCACTGCCTTCCAGCTCGCTTACCTCGCTGCGACCGGCGGCATCAGTTTCTCCGGACCGATGCTGCTGGCGGACTTTGGCGCGGACCGCGTCGAGCCGTATATGTGGGAGCACTTCGAGGGCATCCTGCGCGATCCGGCCTATCAGGTCGACGTGGCGGCGCCCCAGTCCGGCGCGCAGCCGTTCAGCGGCGAAGTGTCCGGCACGCTGTGGGGCGGCAACCTGGCGATGCTGTGCAGCCTGCTCGGCACGCCCTACATGCCTCGGGTCGAGGGCGGGGTGCTGTTCCTGGAAGACATCAACGAGCCGCCGTACCGGGTCGAACGGATGCTGGTCCAGTTGCAGCAGGCCGGGGTGCTCGGCACCCAGCGCGCCCTCGTGCTGGGCGACTTCTCCAACTATCGCGTCACCGACTACGACAACGGCTACGACATGGACGCCGTGGTGGCCTATCTGCGCGACCAGCTGCCAGTGCCGGTGCTGACCGGCCTGCCGTTCGGCCATTGCGCGCGCAAGCTGACGCTGCCGGTCGGTGCGCAGGTGCGGCTGGCCGCACGTGCCGACGGGTTCTCGATGGCGTTTTCCGGCTATCCGGTGCTGCCGCCGGTGGCCTGAGCGCAGCGCGCGAAGCGTGGCCGCCACGTGCTGGCCGCCATGCCGCCATCAAGCCCCATCATGCTGCCATCCGGGTGCAAGGAATGCATCAGGATGGTAGAATATGCGGTTATTTCCTGACTTCCTGCCGGGTTCTCGCAAGAACCGGGCGCGGCCCGTGCCGCATCGCCAGCCATGGCTCCGGAATGCTCCGGACGGCGCGATGCTTCCCGGCAAGGCCGGCCCCTGAACGGCATGGGGTGCACCCCGGTGCTACAACCTGCGCAATGCGGCCCGTGCCGCGGCGCCACATTCTCCAGACAAGGTTCCAGACGTGCTTTCTACCGCAAACATCACCATGCAGTTCGGCCCCAAGCCGTTGTTCGAGAATATCTCGGTCAAGTTCGGCGAGGGCAACCGCTACGGCCTGATCGGCGCGAACGGCTGCGGCAAGTCCACCTTCATGAAGATCCTGGGCGGCGACCTCGAGCCGTCGTCCGGCAACGTCATGCTGGAGCCGGGCATCCGCCTGGGCAAGCTGCGCCAGGACCAGTTCGCCTATGAAGACATGCGCGTGCTGGACGTCGTGATGATGGGCCACACCGAGATGTGGGCCGCCGCGCAGGAGCGCGACGCCATCTACGCCAACCCGGAAGCGACCGACGAAGACTACATGAAGGCCGCCGAGCTGGAGGCCAAGTACGCCGAATACGACGGCTACACCGCCGAGGCGCGCGCCGGCGAACTGCTGCTGGGCGTGGGCATCCCCACCGCGCAGCACCAGGGCCCGATGAGCGACGTCGCGCCGGGCTGGAAGCTGCGCGTGCTGCTGGCGCAGGCACTGTTCTCGAACCCGGACGTGCTGCTGCTGGACGAGCCGACCAACAACCTGGACATCAACACGATTCGCTGGCTGGAGACCGTGCTCAACGAGCGCAACTCCACCATGATCATCATTTCCCACGATCGCCACTTCCTGAATTCGGTCTGCACGCACATGGCCGACATGGACTACGGCACGCTGAAGGTCTACCCGGGCAACTACGACGACTACATGGAAGCGTCGATGCAGGCCCGCGAGCGCCAGATGGCCGCCAACGCGCGCGCCAAGGAGCGCATCAGCGAACTGCAGGACTTTGTGCGCCGCTTCTCGGCCAACAAGTCCAAGGCACGCCAGGCCACCTCGCGCGCCAAGCAGATCGAGAAGATCAAGGTCGAGGACATCAAGCCGTCGTCGCGCCAGAACCCGTTCATCCGCTTCGAGTTCGAGAAGAAGCTGCACAACCTGGCGGTCGAGGCGGAAGGCGTCACCAAGAGCTACGACCGCAAGATCATCAATAACCTGTCGATGGCCATCCAGGCCGGCGAGCGCGTGGCGATCATCGGCGAGAACGGCGCGGGCAAGACCACGCTGCTGCGCAGCCTGCTGAACGGCGCGGTGCAGACCGGCGTGCAGCGCGGCGTCGAAGTGGACCGCGGCGAGATCAAGTGGGCGGAAAACGCCAACGTGGGCTACATGCCGCAGGACACCTACGAGGAATTCCCCGCGGACCGCGACGTGATGGACTGGATGAGCCAGTGGACGCAGGCCGGCGATGACGAGACGTCGCTGCGCGGCACGCTGGGCCGCCTGCTGTTCTCGGCCGACGATATCAAGAAGAACGTCAAGGTGCTGTCCGGGGGCGAGAAGGGCCGCATGATCTGGGGCAAGCTGATGCTGGGCCGCCATAACGTGCTGGCGCTGGACGAGCCGACCAACCACATGGACATGGAATCGATCGAGTCGATGCAGATCGCGCTGGACAAGTTCCAGGGCACGCTGATCTTCGTGTCGCACGACCGCGAGTTCGTCAGCGGCCTGGCCACGCGCGTGATCGAAGTGCGCACCGACGGTACGCTGACCGACTACCTGGGTACGTATGACGAGTACCTGCAGTCGCAGGGAATCGACGGCTGAGCTAGCCTCATGCCCATGGAAAAGGCCGCCTTCCGAGGCGGCCTTTTTGTTATCTGGTGCGCCGGTGGGCGCTCATCCGGCTGCTGCCCGTAGGTCTTGCGCGATGGTGTCCAGTTCACGCAGGATCGCATGCGCCGTGATTTCGCCCTTGGCCCTGAGCAGCGCCGCGTGCAGCGGCTCGCGCAGGATCAGCAGCGCAGGCAAGTCCTGCGCCTTTTCCACCTTGACTTGCAGCATGTAGCCGCGCAGGCCCAGGTGCTGGCCGATGACTTCGGTATAGAAGTGGTAGAGGTGCTGGAACGCGTCGATCTCGGCGGCAGAGTGCGTCGGCTGTACCGGGTCAAGGGTCGCCTCCGGCTCGGCTGCAGGCGCGTGCCGCATGGCGTACACCGAGAACAGGTTGGTGTCCGCCGCGGCGGCCGAAGCGCGTGCAGGGGCATCCCCAACGGCAGCCGACATCGCCGGTGCCGCCTCCTGCACTGGCTCGACCAGCCCCTGGGCGGCCAGCATGTCCAGGGCATCGGGCCCGACGCCCATGCCTGCCACCTGCGCCAGCAGGTCTTCCCCGCGGCGCTCGCCGTTGACCATCAACAGCAGCGCGCGCAGCTTGTGGTCCAGCTTGCGCGCGCGCGTCCTGATCTCGTCCTGTCCCGCATCCGTCTTGCGGTAGATCGGATCGACCATGTGTCTCGCTCCCTTGTTATGCCGGCCGTCCGTGCGAGCATCCCGTTTTGTGGGTGCGGCCGATTATCGCCATTTGGTAAGGAGCGGCCGGCGCGGGGGCTGCCAGGGCTGGAAACATAGTCTCCAAACCGCTCTACAATGTGCGTGCACCATAAAAGTAACAAAAAATTGCGGTTGCCCATCCGTCAAACTCAGCACCAACCGAGAACTGTGGCCATGCAACAACGAGACAAACTGTTTATCAACGGCAAGTGGGTCGCCCCCCACGGTACCGGCACCATCGACGTCATCCATTCCAGCACCGAAGCAGTGATGGGGACCATTCCCGAAGGCTCGCCGCGCGACGCCGAAGACGCCATCCAGGCCGCGCGCGCTGCCTTTGACGGCTGGGCGGCGACGCCCGCGTCGGTGCGCGCCGGCTATATCGCCAAGGTCGCCGAAGGACTGAAGGCGCGCAGCGAAGAACTGGCGCAGATGATCGCCGGCGAAGTCGGCATGCCGATCAAGCTGGCGCGCGCGATCCAGGTGGGCGGCCCGGTCTACAACTGGGGACAGACCGCGAAGCTGCTCGATACCTTCCGCTTCGAGGAAGAAGTGGGCAATTCGCTGGTGGTGCGCGAGCCGGTGGGCGTGGTGGCGGCGATCACGCCGTGGAACTACCCGCTCAACCAGATCACGCTGAAGGTCGCGCCGGCGCTGGCCGCGGGTTGCACCGTAGTGCTCAAGCCGTCGGAAGTGGCGCCGCTGAACGCCTTCGTGCTGGCCGAGGTGATCGAGGCCGCCGGCCTGCCGCCGGGGGTGTTCAACCTGGTGACCGGCTTTGGCCCGGTGGTGGGCGAGGTGCTGGCGAGCCATCCGGAGGTCGACATGGTGTCGTTCACCGGTTCGACCCGGGCCGGCAAGCGCGTGTCCGAGCTGGCGTCGCAGACGGTCAAGCGCGTGGCACTGGAACTGGGCGGCAAGTCGGCCTCGGTGGTGCTCGACGATGCCGACCTGCCGGCGGCGGTCAAGGGCACGATCAGCGCCTGCTTCCTGAATTCGGGCCAGACCTGCTCGGCGCATACCCGCATGCTGGTGCCGCGTGCCCGCTACGACGAAGTGAAGGCGATCGCGCAGAAGGTCGTGGCCGGCTTTACCGTCGGCGATCCGCTGCAGGAAACCACCAGGCTCGGACCGCTGATCTCCGCGGTGCAGAAGGAGCGCGTCACCGGCTATATCCGCCGCGGGCTGGAAGAGGGCGCTGAACTGGTGGCCGGCGGCCCCGAGGCGCCGGAAGGACTGGACCAGGGCTTCTTCGTCAAGCCGACCGTGCTCGGCAATGTCGAGCCGCGCGCCACCGTGGCGCAGGAGGAGATCTTCGGGCCGGTGCTGTCGATCATCTGCTATGACACCGAGGAAGACGCGGTGCGCATCGCCAACGACAGCATCTATGGGCTGGGCGGCGGCGTCTGGTCCGGCGACGAGGCGCGCGCGATCCGCGTGGCGCGGCGCATCCGCACCGGCCAGGTCGACATCAACGGCGGGCCGTTCAACATGGCCGCGCCGTTCGGCGGCTACAAGCAGTCGGGCAACGGGCGCGAGGCCGGCAAGTACGGGCTGGAGGAATTCCTCGAATACAAGTCACTGCAAATGAAGAAACCGGCCGCCTGAGGCCTGCGCGACATGGGAAAATGCCCGGCTGGTCCGGGCATTTTTTGCATCGCCGCCGACGAAGCGGCGGCAGTCGCAGGGACTGCACAACGACAAGGATAAGAGGGGAGCAACGATGCGCTGGTTCGGTCATCTGGCCAGGCTTGTGGGATGGCTGCTGGTGCTGGCGATAGCCGGCACGGCGGGGGCCTTCATCTGGTATCGCCAGGCGGCGCAGCCGCCTGCATCGGGTACCGTTGCGCTGCCAGGCCTGCACGGCCAGGTCACCATCGTGCGCGACGGCAACGGCGTGCCGCAGATCCGTGCCGCCAGCAAGGCCGACGCCTGGTTTGCGCTCGGTTATGTCCACGCGCAGGACCGGCTGTGGCAGATGCAGATGAACAAGCGCGTGGTGGCCGGACGGCTCGCCGAGATCCTGGGCCCCTCCGCACTCGATACCGACAAGTTCCTGCGCACGCTGGGCGTGCGGCGCAACGCCGAAGCGATCCTTGCGCAGGCCTCGCCGCAGACGCGGGCCGCACTGCAGGCATACGCCGACGGCGTCAATGCGTGGATCGACCACCGGCAGGGACCGCTGCCGCCTGAATTCCTGCTCCTGCGCACGCAGCCGGAGCGCTGGGAGCCGGCCGATACGCTGGGCTGGCAGACCATGATGGCCTGGGACCTGGGCGGCAACTGGAACCAGGAAACGCTGCGCATGCGCCTGGCGCAGGTGCTGCCGGTGGCGCGCATCAGCGAACTGCTGGCGCCGTACCCGGGCGAGCAGCCGCTGCGCACCATGGATTACGGCCACCTGTACAAGCAGTTGGCGCCGCTGGCGAATGCGATGGCCAGCGTCGGCGACAAGGCGCCGCCGGGCTATGTTGAGGGCATGGGCTCGAACAACTGGGTGGTTTCCGGCGCGCACACGCGATCGGGCAAGCCGATGCTGGCCAACGACCCGCACCTGGGTTTGCAGGCGCCGGCGCTGTGGTACTTCGCGCGCATGACGGCCCCGGGACTCGACGTGGCCGGCGCCACGCTGCCCGGCATTCCGGTGGTGGTGCTCGGGCACAACGACCGCATTGCATGGGGCCTGACCAATACCGCGCCGGATGTGCAGGACCTGTTTATCGAACGGCTGCGGCCCGGCAGCGAAACCCAGTACCAGACGCCGGACGGGTGGGCCACCTTCGAGACCCGCACAGAGACCATCCGGGTCAAGGGCGCGCCCGACGTGACGCTGAAGGTCCGCAGCACGCGCCACGGGCCGGTGGTCTCGGACGTGTCCGAGCCGCTGTCCGCCGCGGCCGGGCCGCTTGGCGCGCAATACGTGGTCGCGTTCCAGTGGACCGCGCTGCGTCCGGACGACCGTACCTTCCAGGCCGGCATGAAGATGAACGAGGCGCGCGACTGGGCCAGCTTTACCGCCGCGCTGCGCGACTTCCATTCTCCGCAGCAGAACATCGTCTACGCCGATGTCGACGGCAATATCGGCTTCTTCGCGCCGGGCCGGGTGCCGCTGCGCCGCGCCGACAACGACCTGAAGGGCCTGGCGCCCGCACCGGGCTGGGATGCGCGCTATGACTGGGCCGGCTTTATCCCGTTCGAGGCCTTGCCGCAGCGCTACAACCCGGCGGAAGGCGTGATCGTGACCGCCAACCAGCGCATCGTGCCGCCGGACTACCCGCACTTCATCACCAGCGAATGGACGGTGCCGTATCGCCATGACCGCATCCATGCGCTGCTGGCGGCCACGCCCAGACACACCTTCGACACCTTCGCCGCGATCCAGAAAGACGTGCTGTCGCTGGCCGTGCGCGACGCCTTGCCGCTGCTGCTGGCCGCACCGGTCAGCCACGACGGCGCACGGCCGCAGCGCGAGCGCGCGCTGCTCGGTGCGCTGCGCGAGTGGGACGGCACTATGGACGCCGATCGCGCCGAGCCGCTGGTGGTCACCGCCTGGCTGCGCGAGCTGTCGCGGCGGCTGTTCGAGGAAAAGGTCGGCGAGGCGATCTTTGTGCGGCTGTGGGACCAGCGCAACGTGCAGCAGCCGATGCTGAATATCCTGCGCGATCCCGGCAAGCTGGGGGCATTCTGGTGCGACCGTCCGCACACGCGCCCCGCAGAAAGCTGCAACGACGCGATCGCCGATGCCTGGACCCAGGCCATGGCCGACCTGTCGCGCCGCTATGGCGACGACCCGACACGCTGGCGCTGGGGCGAAGCGCATGCGGCCCGTTCCGAGCACAAGCCGTTCGGCAAGGTCGCGTACCTGTCGCCGCTGTTCAACCTGCGCGTGCCGACCGGCGGCGACACGTATACGGTCAACGTCGGCCGCCACAACCTGCGCGACGAGAAGGCGCCGTTCGAGAATACCCATGCCGCCAGCGTGCGGGCGCTGTATGACCTGGCCGACCTGCCGGGTTCGCGCTTCATGGATTCGACGGGGCAGTCCGGCAACGCCTTGTTGCCGCGCTATCGCGACTGGACCGGCAAATGGGCGGCGGTGGAGTACGTGACCATGCCCTTGGCACCCGCGCAGGCCGAAGCCCTGATCCTGGTTCCGGCTGCGGCAAAATAGCGCACCATGGCGGCATTCCGTGCCGGGATGCCGCCGCAATAGGTGATATCCCACCGTGGTTTTCTCGCCGCATGGCCGTTGGCGCTACCATTAGGGCCCTTTCCGATCGGCAGGAGTCGCCCATGGCCACACGCACCACCCATGTCATCCAGCACCTCGCATTCGAGCATGCGGGCGTGATCGGCAACGCGCTGCGCGCGCGCGGCCATGCGCTGCGGGCATTCCAGGCGGGCGTCGACGACCTGCGCCCCATCGTCGATGACCCGGCCGACCTGCTGCTGATCCTGGGCGGCCCGATCGGCGTCTACGAGACCGATGCCTATCCGTGGCTGGAAGGCGAAATCGCGCTGATCCGCCAGCGGCTGGCCGCCGGCGGCAAGATGATCGGGGTTTGCCTGGGCGCGCAGCTGATCGCCCGTGCCGCCGGCGCGCGCGTGTATCCCGGTACGCGCGAGATCGGCTGGGCGCCGATCGTGCCGACGCCGGCAGGACTAGATTCGGCGCTTGGTGAGCTCGGCGCGGCCGGCTGGGAAGTGCTGCACTGGCATGGCGATACCTTCGACCTGCCGCCCGGCGCCGAACTGCTGGCGTCCACGGCGGCGGTGACGAACCAGGCGTACGCCATCGGCAACCAGGTGCTGGCGCTGCAATTCCATCCCGAAGTGCTGCCCGGCGACATCGAGGCCTGGCTGATCGGCCATACCGTCGAACTCGGCAAGGCCGGCATCGACCCGCGCACCATCCGGGCGCGCACGGCGGAAGTCGGCGCGAGCGTGGCGGCGGCAGGCGAACGCATGTTTGCCCGCTGGCTGGAGCAGGCGGGGCTGTGAGCACCTCAGCATTGCCGGTGCCGCGGCCGGCGTCGCATGTGCGGGCCGTGATCGACGCCGTGCTTGTTGGCGAAGTGCGGCCGTTCGGGCCCAGGGGTGTACCCAGCGGCATCGCCAAGTCAGCCGCCAGCGGGCGTGTGCGCATCGGCTCGCTCGGGCTGGAAGGCGACCAGCAGGGCGATCCCCGCCATCACGGCGGCCCGGAAAAGGCGCTGCACCACTATCCGCGCGACCACTACCCCGGCTGGCGTGCCGAACTGGCGGAACAGGGCGCGGCCGGCATTGCCGTGCTCGACGCTCCCGGTGCATTCGGCGAGAACCTGAGCACGCAGGGGCTGACCGAGGCCGATATCTGCATCGGCGACCGTTTCCGGCTCGGCACCGCGCTGGTCGAGGTCTCGCAGGCACGCCAGCCGTGCTTCAAGCTCAACCACCGTTTCGGCTATCCCGGCATGTCGCGGGCGGTGCAGCAGAGTCTGCGCACCGGGTGGTACTACCGCGTGCTGGAAGATGGCGAGGCAGGCGCGGGCGATACGCTGGCGCTGGTGGCCCGCCCGTACCCGCAATGGCCGTTGCAGCGGCTGCTGCGCGTACTGTATGTCGACCGGCTCGACTACGCCGCGCTCGGCGACATGGCCGGGCTGGTTCCGCTGGCGGAAAGCTGGCGCAAGCTTGCACGGCAGCGCCTGGAGCGGCGCGAAGTCGAAGACATGGAGCGGCGCCTGGCGGGCGGCTGAGCGGCCGGTCGGCGAAGGTGGGTATCAGCCCTGCCGGAAGCGTCGGGCCGTGCCCTCGCGCGTGATGCGCTCCCACACCACCTGCTTTTCCTCATCGCTGAAGAATACCCAGTTGCTGACCTCGGCTGCGGTGCGGCCGCAGCCCTGGCAGATTTCATCGAACAGCGTGGAGCAGATGCCGACACAGGGGCTGTCCGGACGGTCGGACAGCGTGGAATCCGTATTGCCGGTGTCCGTTTCGGGGCGGAGCGGGGCGGATTCGAAAGACTGCGGCATGGTGTCGGGAGCGGGGTTGGGGTGAAACGGGGGGACATTATACGGGGTCCGGGTGGTGGCCCGCCGGGCGCGGGCGGGCCGCAAGCCAACTACGTCCCACGTAATTGAGCCGGGTCATCGCAGCCACTACCCTCCAGCCATACCCGCAAGGACCACACCCTGGAGCCGCCCCATGCTGCAAGCCATTGCCACTCTCGCCCCCTCGCGCCGCGATGCAGCCGTCGACCCCCGCATGCACGCGATGATCGACAACATCCTGCTGGGCTCGCCAGTCGCGCGGGCGCTTGGCGTGCGGCTGGCGAGCCTCGCCCCCGAGCATGTCGAACTCGAAATGCCGTTCCTGCCGACCAATGTGACCCATGGCAGCACCGTGCACGGTGGGGTGATCGCCACCCTGATCGATATTGCCGGCGCCGCGGCCGCAGCGTCCGGAGCCAGCGCCGACGAAGTGAAGGGAGGGGCGACCAGTTCGCTGTCCGTCCAGTACCTTGCGCCGGCGCAAGGGGCGGCGTTGCGCGCCGTGGCGACAGTGGTGCGGCGTGGCCGGCGGCAGGTGGCGACCGAGGTGTCGGTCTACGCCGAGGCCGCCGACGAAGGCGTGCTGGTGGCAAAGGCGTTGATGAGCAGCGCCATGTTCTGAGTCGCTGGAGGACCAGCGCATGCGCGCTGGCTTCCGCTTTAAAATGCAATTAACCGCCAGAACTTGCGTCCCACACCGTTGCGCGCCAGTAAACTGGCGCGAATGCGCTTCCAATAAGGTGGTCAGCCGGTTTCCGGGTGAGGGGGCTTTTTCCCTCTCCCACAATTGGGAGGGGGCCCAGAAGAGAAGGCGGGCGCGTCTGGCATCGGCGCCGACACGCCCGCGCCGCCATCAGTACGGCATCAGTACTTCCAGAAAACCTGCTGCAGCGCCTTCGGGTCGCTGGTCTGGGTCAGTGCCAGCGCCATCAGGATGCGCGCCTTCTGCGGCAGCTGGTCATCGGTGACGATCCAGTCGTACTTGTCGTCCGGCTGCTCCGCATTGCGGACCACCACGCCGCTGCCAGTGCGCGAGGCACGCACGACCTGCACGCCCTTGGCGCGCGCTGCCTTGAGCGGCTCGACCATGTAGTCGCCGACGCTGCCGTTGCCGGTGGCGGCGTAGATGATGGCCTTGGCGCCGTTCTTCACCGCGGCGTCGATGCTGGCCGGATTGACGTTGCCATAGGCGTAGACCACGGCCACTTCAGGCAGCTTGTCGATCTTGTCGATATCCCACTCGGTCTGCAGCGTGTGCGGGCGCGCCGGCAGGCGGTAGAACAGCGAGCGGCCTTCCACCACGTAGCCCAGCGGGCCGAACTGCGAGCGGAAAGTCTCCGCCTTGAAGGTATTGCTCTTGGTGACGTCGCGGCCGGTGTGGATCTCGTCGTTCAGCACCACCAGCGTGCCCTTGCCTTTCGAAGCGGGATTGGAGGCCACCAGCACCGCGTCATACAGGTTCAGTGCGCCGTCCGCGCCCAGCGCCGTGCCCGGGCGCATCGAGCCGACCACCACCACCGGCTTGTCGCTCTTCAGCGTCAGGTTGAGGAAGTACGCGGTTTCCTCAATGGTGTCGGTGCCGTGCGTGATGACGATGCCGTCGACATCAGGCTGCTTGAGCAGTTCCGACACGCGCTTGCCCAGTTTCAGCAGGCGTTCGTTGTTGAAGCTTTCCGAGCCGATCTGGAAGATCTGCTCGCCCTTGACGTTGGCAACCTTGGAGACTTCCGGGACCGACGCGATGATCTTGTCGACCGGCACCACGGCGGACTGGTAGGCCGCGGTATTGATGGCCGATGCGCCGGCGCCGGCAATCGTGCCGCCGGTACCGATGATGACGATATTGGCCTTGCGGGCTTGAGCGGGAGCCGTGGCGGGCGCGGCGGACGGCTGGGCGGCCGTTGCCAGTTGCGCACTGGCGGTGCCGCTGATGAGGCTGGCCGACAGCAGGGCGGCAGCCAGCGTGGTGACGCGGGCAAAACGGTTCATGATTCTCCTCGGTATATATACGAACGTGTAGGCGCGTATAGACGTGGCGGCACATACCTTTTGGGTGGAATGGTGCCGGCCACATGCAGGCGTCGGCTGTCCACCAGGCCTGTGTTCAGGCTGCGTGGCGGGCAGCGGCAGAGACTATACGTTAGGAGAATCTTGAGGGGTTATGCCGATTCGGCATGAACACCGCGGGGCGATAAACTAAATCGCATACATATCGAGATATTCATTGACCGCGATCGCCTCCAGGCGCGCCTGGTCCAGCGATACCGCCAGGATGGCCTGCTGCTGCTTCGGCGGGAAGCGCCGCGCCAGGTTGGCGCGAAATTTCTCCACCAGCAGCGGGATGCCCTCGGCGCGGCGGCGCATGTGGCCGAGGGGATACTCGACCAGCACTTCGTCGAGCACGGTGCCGTCATCCAGCGTCACGGTCAGCGCATTGGCGATCGAGCGCTTGTCGGGATCGTGGTAGTCGCGCGTCAGCGCCGGATCTTCCACGCAGGTGATCCTGGCGCGCAGCGCGTCGATGCGCGGGTCGGCCGCAACATCATCCTCATAGTCCGCGGCGGTCAGGCGCCCGAACAGCAATGGCACCGCCACCATGTACTGGATGCAATGGTCGCGGTCAGCGGGATTGCTGAGCGGGCCTTTCTTGTCGATGATGCGCAGGCACGCCTCATGGGTGCGGATGGTGATGGATGCAATATCCGCGGCCCCGTGCCCGCCGAGCGCGAGCGCGCCATGCAGCTGCATGGCCGCTTCCACCGAGGTCTGCGCATGGAACTCGGCCGGGAACGCGACCTTGAACAGCACGTTCTCCATCACGTATGTACCGTACGGCCGCTGGAATTTGAACGGCTGCCCCTTGAACAGCACGTCATAGAAGCCCCACGTCTTCGCTGTCAGCACCGACGGGTACCCCATTTCACCGGTGCGCGCGATCAGAGCCAGCCGCACCGCGCGGCTGGTGGCGTCGCCGGCGGCCCAGCTCTTGCGGCTGCCGGTGTTGGGCGCATGGCGATAGGTGCGCAGGCTCTGGCCGTCGACCCAAGCCAGCGACACCGCGTTGATGATCTCGTCGCGCGTCAGCCCCAGCATTTGCGCGACCACGGCGGTGGACGCCACCTTGACCAGCACCACGTGGTCCAGGCCCACCTTGTTGAACGAGTTTTCCAGCGCAATGCAGCCCTGGATCTCATGCGCCTTGATCATGGCCGTGAGCACGGCCCTCATCGTCAGTGGCTTGCGGCCGGCGGCAATGTTGTTGCGCGAGATCCAATCCGCGGTGGCGAGGATGCCGCCGAGGTTGTCGGACGGGTGGCCCCATTCGGCGGCCAGCCAGGTGTCGTTGAAATCCAGCCAGCGGATCATCGCGCCGATGTTGAACGCGGCCTGGACCGGGTCGAGCTGGAACTGGGTGCCCGGCACGCGCGCGCCGTTGGGCACGATCGTGCCCGCGACGACGGGGCCGAGCAGCTTGGTGCAGGCCGGGTAGGACAGGGCTTCGAGCCCGCAGCCGAGTGTGTCGATCAGGCAGTTGCGGGCGGTATCGTAGGCGAGGCCGCTCCTGATCTCGTAGCCGGTGACATAGTCGACGATGTCGACCAGCACCTGGTCCGGATCGGGGCGTTGCGTGGACGGCGTGCCAGTGGACATGAGCGGCCTCGCGGGAGGGCAAGGGTCAGAACGCGTCGCCCGGCACGCGCACCCAGCCTTCCATCAGCACGCGCGCGCTGCGGCTCATGATGGCCTTCTTGACGGCCCATTCGCCATTGACCTGCTGCGCCTCGGCGCCCACGCGCAGCGTGCCGGAGGGGTGCCCGAAACGCACTGCGTTGCGTTCGCCGCCGCCGGCAGCCAGGTTGACCAGCGTGCCGGGGATGGCCGCCGCGGTGCCGATGGCAACGGCCGCCGTGCCCATCATCGCGTGGTGCAGCTTGCCCATCGAGAGCGCACGCACCAGCAGGTCGACGTCGGCCGCAGCCACCTTCTTGCCGCTGGAGGCGGTGTAGTCGGCCGGCTTGGCCACGAATGCGACCTTGGGCGTGTGCTGGCGCTTGGCGGCCTCGTCCACGTCCTTGATCAGGCCCATGCGCAGCGCGCCATAGGCGCGGATGGTCTCGAACATCGCCAGCGCCTTGGTATCGCTGTTGATGGCGTCCTGCAGTTCGGTGCCCGTATAGCCGATGCTCTCCGCATTGACGAAGATGGTCGGGATGCCGGCGTTGATCATGGTCGCCTTGAGCGTGCCGACGCCCGGCACTTCCAGGTCGTCGACCACGTTGCCGGTCGGGAACATAGCGCCGCCGGCGCCTTCTTCCTCGGCGGCCGGGTCCATGAACTCGAGCTGCACTTCGGCGGCCGGGAACGTCACGCCGTCGAGTTCGAAGTCACCGGTTTCCTGCACTTCACCGTTGGTGATGGGCACGTGGCCGATGATGGTCTTGCCGATATTCGCTTGCCAGATGCGCACGGTGGCAACGCCGTTCTGCGGGATGCGGCTCGGGTCGAGCAGGCCGGCGCTGATGGCGAACGGGCCGACCGCTGCGGACAGGTTGCCGCAGTTGCCGCTCCAGTCCACGAACGACTGGTCGATCGAGACCTGGCCGAACAGGTAGTCGACATCGTGGTCCGCACGCGTGCTCTTCGACACGATTACGGTCTTGCTGGTGCTGGAGGTGGCGCCGCCCATGCCGTCGATCTGCTTGCCGTACGGGTCGGGGCTGCCGATCACGCGCATCAGCAGTGCGTCGCGGGTGGGGCCGGGGGCCTGCGCGGTCTCGGGCAGGTCTTGCAGGCGGAAGAACACGCCCTTGCTGGTGCCGCCACGGATGTAGGTGGCGGGGATCTTGATCTGGGGTACGTGGGCCATGGGAATGAATGTCGTGGTTAGGTATGCGAAGGGAGCCGATCGTAGCCGGCACCCCTGGCGGACGCTCCCCTCTCCCGCGAAGTGGGAGAGGGGTGGGGGTGAGGGCGGGAGCACCCACGAAGTGAAGCGCTTCGGTGCTGCACGCGCCGGCCCTCACCCCCGGCCCCTCTCCCGCGCGCGGGAGAGGGGAGCAAACACTCGGCAATTTGTTATGCCGCCGCCTTGCTCGACTCCAGAAAGTCCTGCGCAAACCGCTGCAGCACCCCGCCAGCCTCATAGATCGAAACTTCCTCGTCGCTGTCGAGGCGGCAAGTCACCGGCACTTCCACGCGCTCGCCATTCTTGCGATGCACCACCAGCGTCAGCGTGGCGCGCGGCTGGCGTTCGCCGATCACGTCATAGGTCTCGGTGCCGTCCAGCCCCAGCGTCAGGCGGTTCACGCCCGGCTTGAACTCCAGCGGCAGCACGCCCATGCCGATCAGGTTGGTGCGGTGGATGCGCTCGAAGCCTTCGGCAACGATCACTTCCACGCCGGCCAGGCGCACACCCTTGGCGGCCCAGTCGCGCGACGAGCCCTGGCCATAGTCCGCGCCGGCGATGATGATCAGCGGCTGCTTGCGGTCCATGTAGGTCTCGATCGCTTCCCACATGCGCACGACCTTGCCTTCCGGCTCGATGCGCGCCAGCGAACCCTTCTTGACCTGGCCGTCGACCACGGCCATTTCATTGATGAGCGTGGGGTTGGCGAAGGTGGCGCGCTGCGCCGTCAGGTGGTCGCCCCGGTGCGTCGCGTACGAGTTGAAGTCCTCTTCCGGCAGGCCCATCTTGGCCAGGTACTCGCCGGCCGCGCTGTTCAGCAGGATCGCGTTGGACGGCGACAGGTGGTCGGTGGTGATGTTGTCGCCCAGCACCGCCAGCGGACGCAGGCCCTGAAGCGTGCGCTCGCCGGCCAGCGCGCCTTCCCAGTACGGCGGGCGGCGGATATAGGTGCTCTGCGGGCGCCAGTCGTACAGCGGCGCGGCGCTCTCGCCGGTCTCCGCGGTCAGCGCGAACATCGGCTCATAGACCTTGCGGAACTGCTCGGGCTTCACGCTTTGCCTGACGATGGCGTCGATCTCTTCATCGGTCGGCCAGATGTCCTTCAGGTAGACCGGCTTGCCGTCCTGGTCAGTGCCCAGCACATCCTTTTCGATATCGAAGCGGATGGTGCCGGCGATGGCATAGGCGACCACCAGCGGCGGCGAGGCCAGGAAGGCCTGCTTGGCATACGGGTGGATGCGGCCGTCGAAGTTGCGGTTGCCGGACAGCACGGCGGTGGCGTACAGGTCGCGGTCGATGATTTCCTGCTGGATCTTCGGATCGAGCGCACCGGACATGCCGTTGCAGGTGGTGCACGCGAACGCGACGATGCCGAAGCCGAGCTTTTCCAGGTCAGGCAGCAGGTTCGCTTCTTCCAGGTACAGCTCGACTGCCTTGGAGCCAGGCGCCAGCGACGACTTGACCCACGGCTTGCGCGTCAGGCCGCGCGCGTTGGCGTTGCGGGCCAGCAGCGCGGCGGCGATCACGTTGCGCGGGTTGCTGGTGTTGGTGCAGCTGGTAATGGCGGCGATGATCACGGCGCCATCGGGCATCAGGCCTTCGGCCTCCTGCGCGCGGGCCTTGTCCAGGTCCACGGCGATGCCACGCTCGGCCAGCGCCGAGGTCGGCAGGCGCTTGTGCGGGTTCGACGGGCCGGCCATGTTGCGCACCACGCTCGACAGGTCGAACTTCAGCACGCGCTCGTATTCGGCGTTCTGCAGCGAATCCGCCCACAGGCCCGCGGTCTTGGCGTACGTTTCGACCAGCTTGAGCTGCTCGTCCGTGCGGCCGGTCAGGCGCAGGTATTCGATGGTCTGCTCGTCGATGAAGAACATCGCCGCGGTGGCGCCGTATTCCGGGGCCATGTTGGAGATGGTGGCGCGGTCGCCGAGCGTCAGGCTCGACGCGCCTTCGCCGCGGAACTCCAGATAGGCGCCGACCACTTTTTCCTTGCGCAGGAATTCGGTCAGGGCCAGCACGATGTCGGTAGCGGTGATGCCGGGCTGGCGCTTGCCGGTCAGCTCGACGCCGACGATATCCGGCAGGCGCATCCACGAGGCGCGGCCGAGCATCACGTTCTCGGCTTCCAGGCCGCCCACGCCGATGGCGATCACGCCCAGCGCATCGACGTGCGGGGTGTGGCTGTCGGTACCGACGCAGGTATCGGGGTAGGCCACGCCATGGTCAGCGTGGATCACGGGCGACATCTTTTCCAGGTTGATCTGGTGCATGATGCCGTTGCCCGGCGGGATCACGTCGACGTTCTTGAACGCCTTCTTGGTCCAGTCGATGAAATGGAAACGGTCTTCGTTGCGGCGGTCCTCGATGGCGCGGTTTTTCTCGAACGCCTGCGGGTCGAAGCCACCGCATTCCACCGCTAGCGAGTGGTCGACGATCAGCTGCACCGGCACCACCGGGTTGACCTTGGCGGGGTCGCCGCCCTGGTCGGCAATGGCGTCGCGCAGGCCGGCCAGGTCCACCAGCGCGGTCTGGCCCAGGATGTCGTGGCACACCACGCGCGCGGGGAACCACGGGAAGTCGAGGTCGCGCTTGCGCTCGATCAACTGCTTCAGCGAATCCGTCAGAGTTGCGGGCTCGCAGCGGCGCACCAGGTTTTCTGCCAGCACGCGCGACGTGTACGGCAGCTTGTCGTAGGCACCCGGCTGGATGGCCTCAACGGCGGCGCGCGCGTCGAAGTAATCCAGCTTGGTGCCCGGTAGCGGTTTGCGGTTTGCAGAATTCATGGTGTAGGGAAATCTATATAAGTATGAAAAAGGGGTAGTGGTCCCGTGTCAGCGACCAACTACCCCTTTGCCCTCAGGCGGATCAATGCAACCCGACAAAGGGCAATCCGGCAGCCGGTCTTACTTGCGATCCTTGATCGGCACGAACTTCAGGTTCTCCGGACCGGTGTAGTTGGCGCTCGGGCGGATGATCTTGTTGTCGATGCGTTGCTCGATGATGTGCGCGGCCCAGCCGGACGTACGCGCGATCACGAACAGCGGCGTGAACATCGCCGTCGGCACGCCCATCATGTGGTAGCTCACCGCGCTGAACCAGTCCAGGTTCGGGAACATCTTCTTGATGTCCCACATCACGGTCTCCAGGCGCTCGGCGATGTCGAACATCTTCATCGAGCCGGCGTCCTTCGACAGCTTCTTCGCCACTTCCTTGATCACCTGGTTGCGCGGGTCGCTGATGGTGTACACCGGGTGGCCAAAGCCGATCACGACTTCCTTGTTCTCGACGCGGCGGGTGATGTCGGCCTGGGCCTCGTCCGCGTTGTCATAGCGCTTCTGGATTTCAAAAGCGACTTCGTTGGCGCCGCCGTGCTTCGGGCCGCGCAGCGCACCGATCGCGCCGGCGATCGACGAGTACATGTCCGAACCCGTGCCAGCGATCACGCGGGCGGTGAAGGTCGAGGCGTTGAACTCGTGCTCGGCGTACAGGTTGAGCGACGTGTTCATGGCGCTTTCCCACAGCGCCGACGGTTTCTTGCCATGCAGCAGGTGCAGGAAGTGGCCGCCGATGGAGTCATCGTCGGTTTCCACCTCGATACGCTTGCCGTTGTGGCTGTAGTGGTACCAGTACAGCAGCATCGAACCCAGGCTGGCCATCAGGCGGTCGGCAATATCGCGCGCGCCCGGGGTGTTGTGGTCCTCCTTCTCCGGCAGCACGGTGCCCAGCACCGACACGCCGGTGCGCATCACGTCCATCGGGTGGGCGCTGGCCGGAACCCATTCCAGCGCGGCCTTGACGTTGGCGGGCAGGCCGCGCAGCGACTTCAGCTTGGCCTTGTAGGCGGTCAGCTCGGATTTGGTTGGCAGCTTGCCGTGCACCAGCAGGTGGGCGATTTCTTCGAATTCGCAGGTCTCGGCGATGTCGAGGATGTCGTAGCCGCGGTAGTGCAGGTCGTTGCCGGTACGGCCGACAGTGCACAGTGCGGTATTGCCGGCGGTGACGCCGGACAGCGCGACGGATTTCTTGGGCTTGGGAGTGACGAGCGGTTGCGCTTCGGACATCTGGGGTCTCCTTGGTGTGATGCCTGGTGTTGCCTGTCTTTGTCAGGCGAACGGCCGGGAGGGGATATACCCGGCCCGGCCGCGCCTGCCTCTATGGTGTCTTACTTGCCCTTGCCTTGTGCGAACAGGGCATCGAGCTTCTGCTCGAAGTCATGGTAGCCGATGCTCTCGTAGAGTTCCGAGCGGGTCTGCATGGTATCGACCACGTTCTTCTGCGTGCCGTCGCGGCGGATGGCTGCGTAGACATTCTCCGCGGCCTTGTTCATGGCGCGGAAGGCGGACAGCGGGTACAGCACCATCGACACGCCGGCGCTGCCCAGTTCTTCCGTGGTGAACAGCGGCGTGGCGCCGAACTCGGTGATGTTGGCCAGCACCGGCACCTTTACCGCGTCAACGAACTTGCGATACATGGCCAGGTCGGTCATGGCTTCCGGGAAGATGGCGTCGGCGCCGGCTTCCACGCACGCCACGGCGCGCTCGATGGCCTTGTCCAGGCCTTCCACGGCCAGCGCGTCGGTGCGGGCCATGATGACGAAGTTCTCGTCGGTGCGGGCGTCGACGGCGGCCTTGATGCGATCGACCATTTCACCCTGGGTGACGATTTCCTTGTTGGGACGGTGGCCGCAGCGCTTGGCGCCGACCTGGTCCTCGATGTGCATGGCAGCGGCGCCGAACTTGATCAGCGACTTGGTGGTGCGGGCCACGTTGAAGGCCGAGGCGCCGAAGCCGGTATCGACGTCGACCAGCAGCGGCGTGTCGCACACGTCGGTGATGCGGCGGACGTCGGTCAGCACGTCGTCCAGGTTGGAGATGCCCAGGTCGGGCAGCCCCAGCGAGCCGGCCGCGACACCGCCGCCGGACAGGTAGATGGCACGGTAGCCGGCGCGCTTGGCCAGCAGGGCGTGGTTGGCGTTGATGGCGCCGACCACCTGAAGCGGATGCTCTTCGGCAAGCGCCTGGCGGAAACGGGCGCCAGCGGAGCGCGCGAGGTCGGAAGCGGAGTAGGTCATGGCGTTTGCTTGGCGTTTGCGTTGAGGTGAACAAGACGGAGCCATAAGCGCAAGGGCCGTGCCAGCCCTTGCGGCGGGTCTCGGGGAAACCCGGAAAGCCTTGCCAGGACTAGGCTGGCGGGCAGCAGGGGGAATTTTCGCGGAAGCCAGATGTCATCATTTCAGCACATTTGCATTTCACATTCGCAAATCGAGAATTCAAAGTTGAAATCGGGGCTGGCATGACGGACAATGTGCCAGCACTGTACGCCTGTTCCGGCGGGGTTTCACCCGCTCCTCACGCCGCGCCGCACCATGAGTCCTCCCGTCTCCAAGCCCGCCCGCCCGCGCATCTGGGCCATCGGTATCAGCCGCCTTGCGCGCGCCTTTGCCGACCTGATTCCGTCCTATGCCGCGCGCGCGGAATTCCGCATCGTCGGCAAGGGCTTCGAAGCCGCCGCCAGCGCCGTATCGCGTGAAGTGCGCGAGGGCCGCCTCGACGTGGTGGTGGCCGGCGGCTCGAATGGCGCCTACCTGCGGCAGCACGTCGACGTGCCGGTTGTGCTGGTCAAGGTGACGGGCTTCGACGTCATGAGCGCGCTCGCCACCGCGCGCCGCATCTCGCCCAAGGTGGCGCTGGTCACGCATGCCTCCACTTATGCCGAGGTGGATGAATTCGTGCGCGCATTCTCGCTGGCGATCCCGGCCTATACCTACCTGACCGAGGACGATGCGGTGGCGCGGGTCAAGGCGCTCAAGCAGGAGGGCATCCAGGTCGTGGTCGGCCCCGGGCTGGTCACGGACCTGGCCGATCGCTACGGCCTGACCGGAGTATTCCTGTATTCCGGCAACTCGGTGCGCATGGCACTGGAAGACGCCATCGAGGCCGCACGGCTGCGCCGCATCGAATCCACCCGGCGCGACCATGTCAACGCCATCCTGGCGCACCTGAACGAGGGCGTGGCGGCCGTCGACGCGGAAGGGCGGATCCAGTCGTTCAACCCTGCCATGGAGCGTTTCCTCGGCACCTCCGCCGCGGCCGCGGTGGGCCGCAAGCTGCAGACGCTGGCGCCCAACCTGTCGCTCGAAGGCGTGATGCAGAGCGGCGACAAGGAACTGGAGGCGATCCACAAGCTCGGCGACAAGATGGTGGTGGTCAACCGCATCCCGATCTCCAGCGATGCGGGCACCACCGGCGCGGTGCTGACCATCCAGGATGCCAGCGCGATCCAGCGCGTCGACCGCAACCTGCGCTCGCGCAGCCGCGCCCGGCCCGCGGGCGTGCGCTACAGCCTCGACGACCTGGCTGGCACCTCCGCGGTGATGACCGAACTGCGCACGCTGGCGCGGCGCTACGCCGTGGTCGATTCCACCGTGCTGATCGGCGGCGAGAGCGGCACCGGCAAGGAAGTGCTGGCGCAGGGCATGCACGACGCCAGCCCACGCCGCGCGTTCCCGTTCGTGGCGGTCAATTGCGCCGCGTTTCCGGAAGCGTTGCTGGAGAGCGAGCTGTTCGGCTACGAAGAGGGCGCCTTCACCGGCGCGCGCCGTGGCGGCAAGGCCGGCCTGTTCGAGTCGGCGCATAACGGCACGCTGTTCCTTGACGAGGTGGGCGACATGCCGCCCACGCTGCAGACCCGGCTGCTGCGCGTGCTGCAGGAAAAACAGGTGCTCCCGATCGGCGGCCTCGACGCCGTGCCCGTCAACGTGCGCGTGATCGCCGCCACCCACCGCGACCTGCCCGCGATGGTGCGCGATGGCTCCTTCCGCCAGGACCTGTACTACCGCCTCAATATCCTGCGCATCGAGATGCCGCCGTTGCGCGAGCGCGCCGAAGACCTGGCCGAGCTCGCCGAACTGCTGTACCGGCGCGCACAGGAACGCCTGGGCACCGAGCGCCCGCAACGGCTGCCGGCAGCGGCGCGGTCGCGGCTGGCGCGCTATGCGTGGCCGGGCAATATCCGCGAGCTGGAAAATGTCACCGAGCGCATCGCGGTGCTGGTGGCCGGCCGCAAGCTGGAAGCCGATGCGCTGGTGCGCGAGCTGCAGGCTGCCGTGCCGGAGCTGTTCGGTGGCGACGGTGCCATGGCCATCGCGCAAGCGCCGGCCGTGGCCGCCGCACGCAACGCGCAGGCCGGCAAGCCCGGCCATTCGCTGGCGCGCGTCAAGCAATCGAGCGAAGTCGAGCATATCCGCCGCGTGCTGGCTGAATGCGGCGGCGACCGGACCGCCGCGTGCCATGTCCTGGGAATCAGCCCGACCACGCTGTGGCGGCGGCTGAAGGCGGCGTAGCCGCTGGCGGCGCCTATACCCCCGGGCCGACACGCCGGAAGGGAATCGGCTGCAGGTTCTTGCCGGCCAGCCATGCCTCGTTGAAGAGTCGCCCCATGTACAGGTCGCCGCGATCGCACAGCAGCGTCACGATGGTATGGCCCGGTCCCATTTCCCGGGCCAGCGCTACGGCGGCGCCGACATTGATTCCGGAGGAGCCACCCAGGAACAGCCCTTCCTCGCGCAGCATCCGGTAGACCATGTCGACGCAGGTCTGGTCGTCGATCCGCACGGCATCGTCGATCGGCGTGTCCTGCAGGTTGGCGGTGACGCGGCTCGAGCCGATGCCCTCGGTGATCGAGCTGCCCTCGGCCTTCACCTCGCGGTGCTTCACATAGTGGTACAGCCCGCTGCCGTGCGGGTCGGCCAGCACGATGCGCACGGCCGGCTTGTGTTCCTTAAGGCAGCGGGCGATGCCCGCCAGCGACCCGCCGGTGCCGGTGGAGCAGGTGAAGGCATCGATGCGGCCAGCCGTGGCGTGCCAGATCTCGGGGCCGGTGGTTTCGTAGTGGGCCTGCCGGTTGGCGAGGTTGTCGAACTGGTTGGCCCAGATCGCGTTGTCGGTTTCCTCGGCCAGCCGGCCGGCGATCTTCTGGTAGTTGCCAGGATCGGCATAGGGCTTGGCGGGAACGGGGCGCACCTCCGCGCCCAGCATGCGCAGCCGCTCCATTTTCTCCGGCGACTGCGTGTCCGGGATCACCACGATGCAGCGGTAGCCGCGCGCCGCGCACAGGTGGGCCAGGCCGATGCCGGTATTGCCTGCGGTGCCTTCGATCACGGTGCCGCCGGGCTTCAGCAGCCCGCGGCGCTCGGCGTCGCGGATGATGTAGAGCGCGGCGCGGTCCTTGACCGAGCCGCCCGGGTTCAGGAATTCGGCCTTGCCGTAGATATCGCAGCCGGTCTCGGCGCTCAGCCCGGCCAGCCGGATCAGCGGGGTGTGGCCGATGGTGCCGGCAAATCCGTCCCTGACTTCCATGATGCACTCCTGCCGGGCCGCGGCGGCCCTAGATGAGGGTCAATCTGATTGATAGACCGGGGCGGCGGGAATGACAAGCGGGGGAGGTGGCCGGACGGGCCGCGTGGAAGTGGCGCGCCTGACGCCTGGCGCCCTGGGCGCGCAAGAGGCCATGGGGGGGCGTATGAGGCGGCGTCAGGCGGCGTTGAGCCAGCGGAAGCTGAAGTCGCCCTCGACGAATTCCTGCCGCGACGCGTGGAAATCGCGCATGTACGGCCGGTTCAGGTGGGATTCCAGCGCGCCTTTCGAGTCCCAGACCATATAGATCACGAAGACCCGCGCATCCTCGGCATCCTGCCCGACGTGGTAGTCCAGGCAGCCCGGCTCCTTCAGCCCGCGCGTCTGCAGGGTGGTGAGCTGGGATACCAGCGCCTCGCGGCGATGGGACTTGGCACGGGCGATGCCGACTAGCGTGTACGTTCCGGACATGGTTGAACGGGGGCGACTGGCTGGCGTCTGGTGAGCACTGGGCGCGCCATTGTAGCGCCGGCTCCGGGTCCGCCCGGAATGCCTGACGGCGCCGTCCGGGCATTTGGCCGCCCCTTGACAAGGGCCACCGGCCCGGTTCCGGCAGGCAAAATCAGCCCTCAAGTCTGGCGCCGGCTTGCCGATAGTCATCCCGGCAAGAAGAAAACCAACGTCCGGGGGGACATCTCATGCTGAGACGGATCGGGTCGGAACAATTGCAGGTCGGGATGTTTGTCGCCAGGCTGGGCGGGCCGTGGATCAGCCACCCGTTCTGGCGGGCAAGGTTTCTGGTCAGCCACGAAGAGCAGATCCGGCAGATCCAGTCCGCGGGCGTCCGCGAAGTCTGGATCGATATCCTCAAGGGCCGCAATTTGCCGGCAGCAGGCGTGCCCGAGGCGCCGCCCGCGCCCGTTGCGGAGCCGGCGCCACAGCTGCGGGAGTCCGCGGGCTCGCAGCCAGTCGCGTCGCTCGAAGCCGAGCTAGGCCGCGCGCGCGAGTTGCTCCAGTCCGGCAAGACCGTGATTGGGTCCATGTTCGCCGACATCCGCATGGGCCGCGCGCTGGAAGTCGGGCGCGCGCTGCCGCTGGTCGACGCAGCCTCGCGCTCCCTGTCCCGCCACGGGCACGCGCTGCTGGCGCTGGCGCGGCTCAAGGCGCGCGACGACTACAGCTACCTGCATGCCTTCGCCGTCTGCGCGCTGATGATCGCGGTCGGGCGAACGCTGGGCCTGCCGGACGACGAGGTGCGCGAACTCGGCCTCGCCGGCCTGGTGCACGACATCGGCAAGCTGACGCTGCCCGAGTCCGTGCAGCACAAGGCCACCGCGCGCACGCCTGAAGAAGAGGAAAGCTACCGCCGCCATCCCTCGGCGGGCTACCGCATCCTCAACGAGGCGCGGCTGGTTTCCAATATCCCCCTCGATGTCTGCGTTCACCACCACGAGCGTGTGGACGGGCGCGGCTATCCTTTCGGCCTGGTCGGCCGCGAACTCAGCATCCACGCCAGGATTGCGGCAATCTGCGATGCCTACGACTCGTTGACCTCGGATCGTCCCGGCCACCGGCAATGGTCGCCGGCGCGTGCCATGGAATACATGGCCGTGCGGGTCGACACGCTGTTCGACCGGCGCGTGTTCAAGGCCTTCACGCGCACTGTCGGCATCTACCCGCTGGGCACCGTGCTGCGGCTGCGCTCCAACCGGCTGGCGGTAGTGTGCGGGCAAAACGAAACCGACCCGTTGCGGCCGCTGGTGATGGTGTTCTATTCGGTGTCGCAGTCACGCCCGGTGCCGACGGAACTGGTCGACCTGCGGCATAGCGAGGAAACGGTGGTGGCATTCGAGAATGGCGCCGAATGGGGCTATACGGACGAGCAATTGATGGCGATGTACACGAATACAAGCGCTTCATAGTGCTGGTGCTGGTGCTGGTGCTGGTGCCGGTGCCGGCTTCAACCACGGCGATGCGCTGAGCTTCGCGTAAAGAAAATCGTTGAACGCACGGACCCGCGCGCTGTGGCGCAGGTCGGGATGGGTCAGGATCCATAACGGCGTGCCGAGCGCAGCGTCGGGCCGGGCGAGCCGGACCAGCCTTGCATCGCGCTCGGCCAGCAGGCAAAGCAGCATGCCGACACCCATGCCATGCGTGACGGCATCGACCATGGCCAGGAGGCTGTCGACGCTCACCAGCCGGCGCGCCGGCGGCACGTGTTCGGCCACCCAGCGCGCCTGCGCGAGATGCGCAAGCGCGTCGTCCGGGACCACCCAGTCGTGGTCGGCCCAGGCCGGCGCGGTGGCTTCCCGGGCCGGGGTCTTGCCAGTCCGCGCCAGGTAGTCGCGCGATGCGTACGGCGCCGTTTCCAGCATGCCCACCTGGCGCCCCACCAGATACTCCGGCGGCGCACCGGCCGGCCGTATCGCCACATCCGCCTCACGCCGGCTCAGGCTCAGGAAACTGTTGTTGACCACGATCTGCAACTGGATCCCCGGGTGCAGCGCGCGGAATTCGGCGAACAGCGGCATCAGCAGCCCGGTCAGCAGCGTGTCCGTGGTGGTGACCCGCAGCGGCCCGCTCAGCTGGCTGTCCAGGCCGGACAACTGGCGTTGCGCGGCATCGATCTGTTCGCCGACGCCGGCAAGCCGCTGGGCCAGCGCTTCTCCCGCGGCCGTGAGGGCGTAGCCCGTCGGGTGCCGCTCGAAGAGCAAGGTGCCCAGCACCTGTTCCAGCCGGGCGAGCCGGCGCAGCACGGTGGAGTGGTTGACGTGCAGCGTCCGCGCGGCGCCGGCCAGCGAGCCGGATTCGCTGACGGCAAGGAAGTACTTCAGGTCATCCCAGTCCGCTTCCTGCATGTTTGCATATCCCCTTTGCGAAAATCGCCAGTTCCCGTGCTGATTCGCACAGCCTACATTGGCCTGGCAGGCGCGGCAATGGTCGCCGGGCGGCAAGACCGGAAAGGAAGAGGCAATGGCGTGGATGCTGCTGGTGCTGGCGGGGCTGATCGAGATCGTGATGGCGCTCGCCCTCAAATACACGGATGGGTGGACGCGGCCGGGGCCGACGGTGCTGGGTATCGGGGCCGCACTGGCCAGCATCTTCCTGCTCAGCGCGGCCTTGCGTCACCTGCCGGTGGGGACGGCGTACGCGGTATGGACCGGGATCGGGGCGATCGGGGTCACCGTGATCGGGATCCTGTTCCTTGGGGAGAGCGCGGCGCCGATGCGGCTGGCGTTGATCGCGTTGATTTTTGTCGGGATCGGAGGGCTGAAGCTGCTGCCTGCCTGAGCGAGGGCAGGGCGAGCTTATGCGAGCCAAGGATCGCAGTTTTACGAAAGAGCGGCGCACGTTTTGTACACTATCTGGCCGAATCACTGGCTTGACGTCGCTCCCTTATGAGTTTCGATGCCCTGCTGGAGCTGTTCCAGCAACGTATTCCGGCCCATCCCTGGGCGCAGATCACGCTGTACCTGGTGGTGCTGGTGCTGATCGCGGTGCTCGCGCAATGGCTGTGCGGCCATGTGATGTCGCGCATCGCCCATCGCGTGCTGACGGTCTGGGGCAAGGCGCCGTGGAGCAAGGCGCTCACGCGCCATCGCGCATACCGGCGTTTCGGCTATGCGGTGGGCTTCGCGGTGATCACCGTCGGTATCGGCGAGGTGCCGCACATGGGCCGCTACGCGCTGCTGGTGGAGCGCCTGGCCCATTCCAGCCTGTGGGTGTGCTTCTTCCTGATGCTGGGCGGCGTGTTGGGCGCATGGCAGGACGTTTACGCCAGCAGCCGGCGCGCGCAGACGCGCTCGATCAAGGGCTATATCCAGGTGGGGCGGCTCGGGCTGGGACTGGTGTGCGCGGTGCTGGTGCTGTCGATCCTGATCAACCGCTCGCCGCTGTGGATGCTGTCCGGCCTGGGCGCGCTGTCGGCGGTACTGCTGCTGGTGTTCAAGGACACGCTGCTGTCGCTGGTGGCCAGCACCCAGCTGACCTCGAACGACATGCTGCGCATCGGCGACTGGATCGAGATGCCGCAATGCAATGCCGATGGCTACGTCAAGGACATTGCGCTGCATACGGTCAAGGTGCAGAACTGGGACAACACCGTGACCACGGTGCCGACCTACAAGCTGTTCTCGGAGAGCTACCGCAACTACCGGCAGATGTTCGAGTCAGGCGCGCGCCGCATCAAGCGGACGCTGCGCATCGATGCGAGCAGCGTGCGCTTCCTCGAAGACGACGAAGTGCATGCGCTGATGCGCTTCCAGCTGCTGCACGACTACCTGGCGGAGAAGCAGGCCAAGGTCGACGAGGCCAACCGGCTGCTGATCGCCGCCGGCAATGACCCGGTGAACAGGCGGCGGCTGACCAATGTCGGCACCTTCCGCGCGTATGGCATTGCCTACCTGAAGGCGCATCCGGAAATCCACCACGACCTGCTGCTGAACGTGCGCATGATGGAGCCCGATTCGCAGGGCATTCCGGTGGAGATCTACTGCTTTACCGCGCTGACGGCGTGGATGGACTACGAGCGCATCCAGGGCGATGTGTTCGACCACCTGCTGGCGATCCTGCCGGAACTGGGCCTGCGGCTGTACCAGGCCCCGTCCGGCGCCGACCTGAGCGGCGTGCGCATGGCGCCGGTGCTGGCCGCGGCGCAGGTTGCCGCACAGGTTGCGGCACCGCACCCGCCCGGTCACGCCGCGGCGGGCAGCCACGTGTTCTGAGGCCTTCCGCTTTCAGCCCACCGCGCGCGGACGCACGCGGCTGGCGGCTTCCTTGGCGCGGATGCGGGCGGTGTCGACGTCATCCGCATAGGCCAGCGCCACACCCATGCGGCGCTTGACAAAACTCTCGGGCTTGCCGAACAGCCGCACCTCTGTCTGCGGCACGCTCAGCGCCTGGTCGACACCGTCGAACACCACGCCCTGCGCGTCCACGCCGCCGTAGATCACCGCGCTGGCGCCGGGGCTGCGCAGCGAGGTATCGACCGGCAGGCCCAGGATGGCGCGCGCATGCAGCTCGAACTCGTTCTGGTGCTGCGTGGCCATGGTCACCATGCCGGTGTCGTGCGGGCGCGGGCTGACTTCGCTGAACCAGACCTGCTCGCCCTTGACGAACAGTTCCACGCCGAAGAGGCCCGTGCCGCCCAGGTCGGCGGTGACGGCCTGCGCGATCTGCTGGGCCTGCTGCAGCGCGGCCGGGTGCATCGGCTGCGGCTGCCAGCTCTCGACGTAGTCGCCACTGACCTGCACGTGGCCGATCGGCGCGCAGAACTGCGTCTCGACCTGGCCGCTGGCGCCGATGGCGCGCACGGTCAGCAGCGTGATCTCGTAGTCGAAGTCGATAAAGCCTTCCACGATCACGCGGCCGTGGCTGACGCGGCCGCCGGCCATGGCGTAGTCCCAGGCGGCCTGCACGCCCTCGGGGCCGTCGATCTTGCTCTGGCCCTTGCCGGAACTGCTCATCACCGGCTTGACCACGCACGGATAGCCGATGCCGCCATCGATGGCGGACCGCAGTTCTTCCAGCGAATCACAGAACTTGTACGGGCTGGTCGGCACGCCCAGCGATTCCGCTGCCAGGCGGCGGATGCCTTCGCGGTCCATGGTCAGGCGCGCGGCGCGGGCGGTGGGGATCACGCGCACGGTGCCCGCGGCTTCCAGCGTTTCCAGCATGGGGGTGGCGATGGCTTCGATCTCGGGCACCACCAGGTGGGGCTTCTCGGCCTCGATCAGCGCCTTGAGCTGGTCCGGGTCGCTCATGGCAATGGTGCGCGCGTGGTGGGCCACCTGCTGGCCCGGCGCATTCTCATAGCGGTCGACGGCGATGGTCTCCACGCCCAGGCGCTGGAGCGCGATCAGCACTTCCTTGCCCAGCTCGCCGGAGCCGAGCAGCATCACTTTGGTGGCAGAGGGGGAAAGGGGCGTTCCGAGGGTGGTCATGGCGGCAAGGCGTCGGGGCGAAGGGAAAACCGAGATTGTACGTGCTGCCGCCCGCCATGGCGCCGCCGGGCCTAGTCTTCGGCGTCGCGCGATCCGGGGTGGCGGCGCGCCGCCTCGTCCTTGCGGTCTGCCGCCTCGGCCTCTGCCGGGGTGGACGCGACGCCGTACATGCCATGGCGCGGCGTGCCGGCCGGCAGGTTGCCGAGATCGGTGGCCTGGTAGGGGTGCGGGCCGGGCGGGGGCTTCGAGGTGTCGCTCGACGGATGCGCGCGGCCGGTCAGCTTCTCGTCCTGGGTCACGCCGTGGCCGCCATAGTGGTAGTCGGTCAGCGATCCTTCATGCGCGGGGGCCGAGGGTGCCGGCGCGCCTGAGATATCGGTCACGCGAACCGGAATCGACGGATAGACCTGCTGGGCGCCGGCGATGGCCATGTCGGGTGAATCAAACTCGCCGGCGAGCCGCTCCGGTGCGCCGTTGCCGGTGCGCATTTCGAGGTGCCAGTGGCCGTTTTCCGGGCCGCACACCAGGATTTCCTGTTCGGTCGAGGTCATGGCAGGGCTCCTTGTGAGGTTCCAGGCGGGCCGGCGCGGCATACCGGAGGCGCGGTCCGTCTGGATGGAAACAGGCAAGTTGCATTCCAGCGACGCGCGCTGGAACGGAACCTGCTGCTCTGCCGGGAATACGCCCGGGAATACGCCGTTAACACGCAAGAGGTCCACCATGCCCCCGACCCGACCGCTGACCGTTGTCATCACCGGTGCCTCGAGCGGCATCGGGCTGGCCACCGCGCTGGCCTTCGCACGCGCCCAGGCACGCGTGGTGCTGCGCGCGCGCGGCGAGGCGCCGCTGGCACGCGCCGCCGCGGCCTGCCGCGAACTGGGCGCGCGGGCGCTGGCCGTGCCCGGCGACGTCACGCAGCCGGCGGCCATGCACCGGCTGGCCGAGCGTGCGGCGGAGTTCGGCGATGGCGGCATCGATGTCTGGGTCAACAACGCCGGTGTCGGCGCGGTGGGCCTGTTTGACGAAACGCCGGTGGCCGCGCATGAGCAGGTGGTCCGCATCAACCTGCTGGGCTACCTGCACGGCGCGCATGCGGTGCTGCCGTTCTTCAAGGCGGCGCGCAAGGGCGTGCTGGTCAATATCGTGTCGCTGGGCGCATGGGCCCCGTCGCCATATGGCGTGTCGTATACGGCAAGCAAGTTCGGCCTGCGCGGCTTCTCGGAGGCGTTGCGCGCCGAGCTGGTCGACTACCCGCAGATCCGCATCTGCGACATCTTCCCGGCTACCGCCGACACGCCGGGCATGCGCCACAGTGCCAACTACACCGGCAAGGCGCTGCGTTCCGCCGCGGCCGCTGGTCGAGGCGGGCGCGGTCGCTCGTGCCGTGCTGCGCGCGGTGGCCGCGCCAACCTCGCAGGCGGTGACGGTAGGGGTCGTGGCAAGGCTGGCGCGCGTTGCCAACCTGCTGGCGCCGGGCCTGCTGCAGCAGGCATACGGCCGTATCCTGCATCGGCATTTCAGCGGCGCGCACGAGATACCGGTCACTGACGGCAACCTCTTCCATGCCTCGCTGGGGCATATGGATGTCGAGGGCAACTGGAGCTCACCGGAACGGATGCGCCTGGTTCGGATTGCCGGCACGGCGGTGGCGGCGGGGCTGGTCGGCCTGGCACTCTGGCATTGGCGCCGTCACGTCCGCTGAGTGCAGGCGGCGACGGACAGCGAGGGGCAGATTTACAACAGCTGGCGATTCTTACCTGCCTGCGGCGCGCGGGGCTGCCGGCCGAAAAAAAAAGGCCCGCGCGGACGCGGGCCGCAAAGGCCTGAGGATCCGCTAGAGGACCGCTCAGTATTTATCCTATGTGCCGGGCATCGCCCACGCATCCCCCGTTCGGGGTGGCAGACCGCATTCGTGCGTGATTCGGCGTCGATAAGGTGGCGAGCAACCTGCTTAATACGCCACCAGGAAATCTTCGGTTCTGCATCCAGGTCGCCAGCGCCTGGCATTGACAGTGCGGCATCAGCGCGCCGCCGGCTGCAGCGCGATCACGGCCATGCCGGCCAGCGCAATGGCGGCGCCGGCCACGTCCCAGCGCGTCAGCGCCAGGCCATCGACGAAACGCAGCCATAGCAGCGCCACGGCGATATACATGCCCCCGTAGGCGGCATAGGTGCGTCCGGCGGCGGCTGGATGCAGCGTCAGCAGCCAGGCGAACAGGCCCAGCGAGACGGCGGCGGGCAGCAGCAGCAGCGCGCTCTTGCCCTGGCGCAGCACCAGCCAGGGAAGATAGCAGCCGACGATTTCGGCCAGCGCGGTCACGGCAAACAGCAGGGCGATGCGAACGAGATCCAAGGTTTGGCGGCAGCGGAAATGAAAAAGGGGTTCCTTGAAGGAACCCCGGATTCTGACACGGCACGGCGCTGTCAGGAGGTCGCCATCAGCGGCGGCCGGCGCTGCGTCGCCATCGCGAAGACGATCTGCGCCAGCCCCCCCGCCAGCCCCATCGCCACGCCCGCCTGCCAGGCAACGGTGTACGAGCCCAGCGCGTCATAGACCACGCCGCCGCCAAAGGCACCGGTAAAGCTGCCGATCTGGTGGCTGAAGAAGGCCACGCCGCCCAACATGGCTTGCCAGCGCAGGCCGAAGGTCTCGGCGATCCAGCCGGACACCAGCGGCGCCACGCCCAGCCACAGGAAGCCCATCACCGCGGCAAACACCAGCGTGCTGTCCGGCGTGGGCGCCGACGAGAAATACCACGTCAGCGCCAGCGAGCGCACGGTATAGATGCCGCCCAGCAGCATCAGCTTGTTGAAGCGCCCGCCGGCCCAGCCGAAGAAGATGCTGCCGAGCACATTGAAGCCGCCGATCACGCCCAGTGCCTGCGCGCTGAGCATCGGGTCCATGCCGCAGATATCCAGGTACGACGGCAGGTGCGTGGTCAGGAACACCAGCTGCATGCCGCAGACGAAATACGCCAGCGCCATGACGATGAACGGCGCGTGCCGCAATGCCGTGCCCAGCGCCTGCCGCGCATTGCTCTGGTCGGCACCGACGAATGCCGGCAACGGCAGCTTGTCCACGCGCCCCGCCATCCATGCCGCCGGCAGCATCACCAGCGCCAGCAGCACGAAGGCGGCAAGCCCGGCGCGCCAGCCGTAAGTCTGCGTCACCATCTGCCCGATCGGCGCCGCCAGCAGCGCCCCGAGCGAGCCGGCTCCCGACACCAGCCCCAGCACCGTACTACGCAGCGCCGCCGGCACCGGCCGTGCCGCCACCGCCATCGCCAGCGCGCTGCCGGTGCAGGCCATCGAAGCACCGATCGCCACGCCAGCGCCCAGCGTGACGCCGATCATTCCTTGCGCGGTCGCCAGCAGCACCAGCCCAACCACATACGACAGCGAGCCGGCCAGCATCAGCGGGCGGAAGCCGATCCGCGTCGCCCACGCGCCCGCCAGCGGCTGCAGCAGGCCCCAGGCCAGGTTTTGCACGGCAATGGCCACCGTGAAGTCGGAGACCGAGATGCCGATGTCCCGCGTCAGCGGCGGCATGAAGATGCCCAGGCTCTGGCGCAGGCCCATGGCCAGGCTGAGCATCAGGGAGGCGCCAAGCAGGATCGGCAGGGCGGGGCGCAGGCCTTCCAGGCGGGAAGGCGCGGTGGGGGTCGGCACGGTGGTCGTCTCGCGGGATTGTCGTTGTGGTTGTGCCTGCGGCGGCGCCTGGCGTATTAAGCGCACGCTGAATATACCGCAGGGTAGGGCGAGCGTAAGCGGTGGCCGGCACCGTGTCAATTTGGCTTTGGGCCGGCCCGCCTTCCGCTTTGCCGAAGGCGGGTGCCGGCGCGCGCGCTAGTCCAGGCTGACCCTGGAAGCGCGGATGGTGTCGCCCCAGCGCTTGATGTCGCCGCTGACCAGCGCGGCGAAGCGGGGCTGAGGTTCGCCGCCGGGGATGCCGCCCATGTCGCGGAATTTCGCCACCACGTCGGGATCGCGCATGGCCCGGGACAGCGCATCCTGCAGCACGGCGGCGACGGCTGGCGGCGTCTTCGCGGGCGCGAACACCCCGAGCCAGCCCATCACCACGAAATCCTTCACGCCGGCCTGCTCCATGGTCGGCACGTCCGGCAGCGACGGCAGCCGCTCGGCGCCGGTCACCGCCAGCGCGCGCAGCTTGCCGGCGCGGATATGCGGCAGCGCCTGCGTCAGGTTGTCGAACATGAAGGTGGTTTCGCCGGCAAGCACCGACGTGGTGGCCGGCGTCGAGCCCTTGTACGGCACGTGCAGCACCTCGGTGGCGGTGCGCAGCCGGAACAGCTCGGCGGTCAGGTGCGTGGTCTGGCCGATGCCCGCCGAGGCATACGAATACTTGCCCGGCGACTGCTTCAGCTGCGCCACCAGCTCGGCCACGCTGCGCACCGGCGCCTGCGCGTTGACCACCAGCACGTTGGGGAAGGAAATCATGTCTGTCAGCGGCATGAAGTCCTGCGGCTGGTAGGCCAGCTGCTTGTAGGCGCTGTAGTTGATGGCATGCGAGCCGGTGTTGCCGACCAGCAGCGTGTAGCCGTCAGGCGCGGTGCGCAACAGTGCCTGCGTGCCGATGATGCCGCCGCTGCCGGGCTTGTTGTCGACCACCACGGGCTGGCCGAGGATGGCCGACAGCTTCTGCGCGACCAGGCGGGTCGGGATGTCGGTGGTGCCGCCGGGCGCGCCGGGGACGATGATGGTGATCGGCTTGTCGGGCCATGCGGGGGCGGCGTGAACGACTGTCGGCAGCGTGGCGGCGGTGATGGCCATCAGGCTGGCGCAAAGGGAAAGGGAAGGGCACAGCGATTGCGGCAGCTTGGTGTGCATGGGTCTCCTCCATGTTGTGATGTCAGTGCTGCGGTTCCATGTGCAAACGGCCGGCTTGCGGCCGGCCGTCCAGGCGAAAATAAGCGCGACTACGGCATTACCTGTCCCGCTTTACTTGCCGGTCCATACCGGCTTGCGCTTTTCCGCAAAGGCCGCGGCGCCTTCGCGCGCATCGGCCGAGGTGAACACCGGCGCCATCAGCGGGCGCTGGCGCTCGAACATCTCCTCGTTGCTCCAGTCCGCGGACTCGGCCACGATCTGCTTGCTGACCGCCACCGCCAGCGGACCGTTGGCGCCGATCTCGTCGGCCAGCGCCAGCGCGCCCTGCAGCGCTTCGCCCGGTTCGGTCAGGCGGTTGATCAGGCCGTAGGCATGGGCCTGCTCGGCACCGAGCATATTGCCGGTCAGCGCGTATTCCATGGCGATGTGGTAGGGCACGCGGCGCGGCAGGCGCATCAGGCCGCCGGCAGCGGCGACCAGCCCGCGCTTGACTTCGGGCAGGCCGAACCTGGCCGCCTTTGACGAGACGATCAGGTCGCACGCCAGCGCCAGCTCAAAGCCGCCCGCCAGCGCATAGCCTTCCACCGCGGCGATCAGCACCTTGCGCGGCGGCCTCTCGGTCAGACCGCCGAAGCCACGGCCGGGCAGGCTGGGGCGCTTGCCTTCCAGGAAGCCCTTCAGGTCCATGCCGGAGCAGAAGGTGCCGCCGGCGCCGGTCAGGATGGCGACAGCGAGGTCGTCGCGGCTTTCCAGCTGGTCGATCGCGGCGGCCAGGGCGGTCGCGGTCTCGAAGTCCATGGCGTTGCGCGCCTGGGGCCGGTTCATGGTGATCAGCAGCGTATTGCCGCGGGTCTCTAGTTGCAGCGTGTCGCTCATGCAGAATTCCTGGTCAAGAAGGCCATAGGGGATTGCCGGATGTTGGTCGATGGCGGCTCAGCGCGGGGCCATGCGGATGGCGCCGTCCAGGCGGATGGTCTCGCCGTTGAGCATCGGGTTCTCCAGGATGTGCAGCGCGGTCGAGGCGTACTCGTCCGGCGCGCCCAGCCGCGCCGGGTGCGGCACCATGGCGCCCAGCGAGGTGCGCACGTTCTCCGGCAGCTTTGCCAGCAGCGGCGTGTCGAACAGGCCCGGGGCGATGGTGCACACGCGGATGGCGCGCTGCGCCAGGTCGCGCGCGGCCACCAGCGTCATGCCGACGATGCCGGCCTTGGCCGAGCTGTAGGGGATCTGGCCGATCTGGCCTTCGTAGGCGGCCACCGAGGCGGTCAGCACGCAGGCGCCGCGTTCGCCGTCCACCATTTCGTTCTTGGCCATGCGCGCCGCACCCAGGCGCAGCGCGTTGAACGTGCCGATCAGGTTGATGCGCACCACCGACTCGTACTTCTCCAGCGAACCCGGCGAGCCGTCCTTCTCGACCACGCGCACCGGCGCGCCCAGGCCGGCGCAGTGGATCAGCGCGCGCAGCGGGGCGATGGCCTCGGCGGCGTCGTAGACGGCGTTCATCTGGTCGGTATGGGTGACGTCGGCCTTGACGAAGCGGACCTTGCCGCCGAACTCGTCCACCACCGCGTTGCCGCGCTCTTCGTTCAGGTCGGCGATGACCACGCCGACGCCGCGCTCCACCAGGCGACGCGTGCAGGCCAGGCCCAGGCCGGAAGCACCGCCGGTGACGACGGCGGACATGTTTTCGAGTTTCATGGGTGTCTCCTAGGAAAGGAATCGCCAGGTTCCCGCGACGGCGGGAATGGCAGAGGTGTTGTCTACAGGCGCTTGCAGGCGCTTACAGGCGCTCGATGATGGTGGCGTTGGCCATGCCGCCGGCCTCGCACATCGACTGCAGGCCGTAGCGCTGGCCGCTGTCTTCCAGCGCATGCAGCATGGTGGTCATCAGGCGCACGCCCGACGCACCCAGCGGATGGCCCAGCGCGATTGCGCCGCCGCGCGGGTTCAGGCGCGCCGGGTCTGCGCCCAGCGCCTTCTGCCAAGCCAGCGGCACGCAGGCAAAGGCTTCGTTGATTTCGTAGTGGTCGATCTGCTCCAGCGCCAGGCCGCTCTTCCTGATGGCGCGCTGGCTGGCCGCGATCGGGGCGGTCAGCATCATCACCGGATCGTCGCCGCAGACATCGAACGCGACAAAGCGCGCGCGCGGCTTCAGGCCCAGGCGCTGCGCCATGGCTTCGCTCATCAGCAGCATGGCCGAGGCGCCGTCACTGATCTGCGAGGCGTTGCCGGCGGTGACGTTCCAGCCGATCTGCGGGAAACGCGCGCTCAGTTCGTCGTTGCGGAACGAGGCCTGCAGCGTGCCCAGCTTTTCCACCGAGGTGCCGGGGCGAATGGTTTCGTCTTGCTCCACCACGCCGTTGGGGGTGCTGATCGGCAGGATTTCGCGGCGGAAGGCGCCGCTTTCGCGCGCCGCGGCCGCCAGCTCGTGCGAGCGGGCCGAGTAGCTGTCCATGTCGTGGCGCGACAGTTCGTACTTTGCCGCGACCAGTTCGGCGGCCACTCCCTGCGACACCAGTCCCGGCGCGTAGCGCGCTTCCATCGACGGGCCGTACGGGTTCTGGCCGATGCGCGCCGAGCCCATCGGCACGCGGCTCATCGACTCGATGCCGCAGGCGATGACGATGTCGTAGGCGCCGGCCATGATGCCCTGCGCGGCGAAGTGCACCGCCTGCTGGCTCGAACCGCACTTGCGGTCGATGGTGGTGGCGGGGACATGGTCAGGAAAGCCTGCCGCCAGCCAGGCGACGCGGCCAGGACCCGCGGACTGCTCGCCGGCCTGCGTCACGCAACCGGTGATGACGTCGTCGACCAGGCCGGGGTCGAGCTTGTTGCGTTCGACCAGGCCCTTCAGCACCTGCGCCAGCAGTTCGGTGGCGTGCAGCTCGGTAAAGGCCGATCCCGGCTTGGAGCGGCCCATCGGGCTGCGGATGGCGTCGACGATGACGGCTTGTTGCATGGGGGTGTCTCCTGATGAGCGGTTGCGAGTCGTTGGTTCGGGATATTGAGACGTCGGTTTCAGAAAGTGATCGTCCAATACGATGAATCGGAATTCTCGCGTCGGAAACTCGCTATGTAAACTCAAAATCCCACGTTTGACTTCGGAATCAACGAAGGGCAACATCTGGCTTTTGAGACGCTGGTATCAAAAAAATCCAGATGAAGACCCGTTTATGACGAATGAAGCACGTGCCTCCCTGACCCCGCCGTCCACCGATGCCGATGGCGAGTCGCGCCTTGTCAGCGCGCTGGCGCGGGGCGTTTCGATCCTCAACTGCTTCTCGCCGACGGTGCAGGAGTTGAGCAGCCGCGAGCTGATGGAGCGCACCGGGCTGGCCAAGCCGACGCTGTTCCGCCTGCTCGATACCTTGTGCGAGCTGGGCCTGCTGCACTACTCGGAGCGCCTGTCGCGCTATGTGCCGGGGGTCGGGCTGGTCAATCTCGCCGCGCCCGCACTGGCGCGGATGACGGTGCGCCAGCTGGCGCGGCCGGCCATGCAGGAGCTGGCCGACCATATCGCCGGACAGGTCGAACTGATCGTCGGCAACGGCAATGCAATGACCTACGTCGAAATCGCCCAGGGCGTGGGCAGCCACGTGTTCCGGCCAGAGGTCGGCACCCGGGTATCGATCTCCCGCACCGGCTCGGGCCGCGGCTACCTGTTGCTGATGCCGGAGCCCGAGCGCGAGGCGTACCTCGCCCAGCTGCGCGCCGCCGATCCCGCGCGCGCCGACTGGCTGCAGCAGCGCCTGGCCGATGCCGCGCGCGACCTGCAGGAGCACGGCTTCTGCCGCGGCCATCGCGACCTGCATCGCGAGGTGGAATCCGTTGCCGTACCGATGCGCGCGCGGCGCGATGGGGAAGCGTGGATCTTTGCCGCGTCGGTGCCGGTGTTCAGCCCGCAGAGCAAGCAGATCGAGGAAGACATCGGTCCGCGCCTGGTCAGCCTGGTGCGCAACGTGGAGGGCGCGCTGGGAGTATCCGGCTGACGTGCGGGAGCCCCGGCCTGGCCGGCGGGCGCCAACCGGAGCAGCGGGGTCTACCGTGGCGATCGTGGCCTGGCGCGGCTGCGCGAGTGGGCGGATGCGGGGCTGGCGTTACCGCCTTCGTCGCGCCGGTGCTCAACACTGGCATGGCCGTGGTGCCCGCGACCTTGCGCAGCGGCACGCTGGCCTCGCAGGGCGTGCTGGCGTTTGCGCTGCGCGATGGCAAGCTGCTGGAGGCGCGGTGGTTCCCGGACGAAGTCGCGCTGGAAGATGCGCACTTCGGCGGCACGCCGGCGGTGCAGGGACCGGGCCCGGACTTGAAAACGATCGAGGCCTTCGAGGCCGCCGCGGCGTTGTCGAAGACGCTGCGCCAGGCACCCGACAACGATACCTTGCTGTCGCTCTATGCGCTCTACAAGCAAGGCAGCGTCGGCGATGTCAGCGGCGACCGGCCGGGCATGATGGACATGGTCGGGCGCGCCAAGTACGACGCCTGGGCTGCCCGGCGTGGCCTGCCGCGCGAGCAGGCCATGCGCGATTACGTGGCGCTGGTCAACCAGCTCAAGGCGGCGGAAACGCAATCCGCCTGAAGCTGGCTGGGCTGCCAGTCGGGTCAGTTGCCGCTGAACACCGGCGCGCGCTTGTCCAGGAACGCCTGCACCGCCTCGCGGTGGTCGGCGGTCTGGTGCGACAGGGCCTGGAAGCCGGCCGACAATTCCAGCAGCGTGTCGAGGCGGGTGTGCATGGCCTCGCGCATCAGCCTCTTGGCCAGCCGCACCGCGTGCGGCGGGTTGGCGGCGATGCGCCCGGCCAGCTCGTATGCGGTCGGCAGCAGTGCCTCGGGCGCCACCACGCGCGACACCAGGTTCCATTCCAGCGCGATCTTCGCGTCGATCGCCTGGCCGGTAAAGGTCATCTCGGCGGCTCGCGACAGTCCGATCACGCGCGGCAGCAGCCAGGCGCCGCCATCGCCGGGGATGATGCCCAGCTTGACGAACGACTCGGCAAACTGTGCACGCTCGGAGGCGATGCGGATATCGCACATGCAGGTCAGGTCCAGCCCCGCGCCCATGGCGGCGCCGTTGACCGCGGCGATCACCGGCACTTCCAGGTTGAACAGCGCCAGCGGCAGGCGCTGGATGCCGCAGCGGTAGTCCTGCCGGATCTCCATGCCCGGCACCTGGCCGGAGGCCTGGCGTTCCATGTCATTGATGTTGCCGCCCGACGAGAACGCCGTGCCGGCGCCGGTGATGACCACGGCGCGCACGCTGCGGTCCGCATGGATGCGCTCGATCGCGGCCAGGAACTCCGGCACCGCGGTGTTGCCGGTCAGCGGGTTGCGGCGCTCGGGCTCGTTCATCGTCAGCGTGACGATGTGGCCGTCCTGCTCGTAGAGGAGGAAATTGCTCATGATGGGGGTCTCCGGGGGCATCGGGTTCGGTTGCTGGCGCCAAGGCTAAGGCAGGCGGGCCGGCCGCGTCCAATATTCATTTGTTGGCGGGCGATAGCGGGCATGTATCGCGCATTCAGTATGTTATGCAGGGCGATGAATTTTTTCGCGCAGCCATTATCAGGTGACGCATGACTTGCGCAATACCCCCAGAATCCGGAGAGTAGGGGGCACGCCTGCCCGCTGCATTGCCAATGCCTGGATCTCTTTGCCCATGACAGTCGTCGTACTCGCGATGGACGGATCGCCCGACAGCGTTGCCGCCGCCCGCCGCCTGGCCAGCCGCCCGCTGCTGGCGGGGCCCTTGTCCTTGCCGCGCGCGCCGGCGCAGGCCTGAGGCAGCGCCCATGGAGCTGCCGCTACTGCTCGCGCTGCCGCTGCTGGCCGCGGGACTGACCTGGGTGATCGGCATGCGCGCGCCGCGGCTGGTGGCGCCCGTCATCGTCGGCCTGCCGCTGGTCGCGCTGGTGCTGCTGCTGCAGCTGCGCGGCGCGGTCTTCGACCAGCCCGTGGACGGCCTGGCCTGGCGCGTGAGCTGGCTGCCTGCGCTGGGACTCGACCTGTCGCTGCGCCTGGACGGCCTGGCCTACCTGTTTGCGCTGCTGGTGGTGGGCGTGGGCCTGCTGGTGATCCTGTACGCGCGCTACTATCTCGCGCGCAATGAATCGGCCGTGCGTTTCTTCTGCCTGCTGCTGCTGTTCATGGCGGCCATGCTGGGCGTGGTGCTGGCCGGCAACCTGCTGTTGCTGGCGGTGTTCTGGGAGCTGACCAGCATCCTGTCGTTCCTGCTGATCGGCTTCTGGTCGTGGCGCGGCGATGCCCGCCAGGGCGCGCGCATGGCCCTGGCCGTCACCGGCGGCGGCGGGCTGGCGCTGCTGGCCGGGGTGCTGCTGCTGGGCCATATCTGCGGCAGTTTCGAGCTGTCGGCGGTGCTGGCGCAGGCCGGCAGCGTGCAGCACCATCCGCTCTACATGCCGATGCTGGTGCTGATCCTGCTGGCGGTGTTTACCAAGTCGGCGCAGTTCCCGTTCAGCTTCTGGCTGCCGCAGGCGATGGCCGCACCCACGCCGGTATCCGCGTACCTGCACTCCGCCACCATGGTCAAGGCCGGCGTGTTCCTGCTGGCGCGGCTGTACCCGGTGCTGGACGGCACCAACGGCTGGTTCTACCTGGTCAGCATGACCGGGCTGGCCACGCTGATCTTCGGCGCGGCGATGGCGCTGCTGCAGCGCGACCTCAAGGGGCTGCTGGCGTATTCCACTATCAGCCACCTGGGGCTGATCACGCTGCTGTTCGGGCTCGATACCCAGCTCAGCACGGTGGCGGCGATCTTCCACATCATCAACCACGCCGTGTTCAAGGCGTCGCTGTTCATGGCCGCCGGCATCATCGACCACGAGACCGGCACGCGCGACCTGGACCGCCTGCACGGGCTGGCGCACTACATGCCGCATACGGCGGTACTGGCGATCGTGGCGTCGCTGTCGATGGCGGGCGTGCCGCTGTTCAACGGCTTCCTCAGCAAGGAAATGTTCTTTGGCGAGACGCTGGCGCAGGGCCTGCTGGGCGACTTCAACTGGGTCATCCCGGCGGCGGCAACCATGGCCGGCGCGCTCACGATGGCGTATTCGCTGCGCTTCATCTACGGCGTGTTCTTCGGCGGCAGGCAGCCCGACGTCCCCAACTATCCGCCGCACGAGCCGCCGCGCTTCATGAAGGTGCCGGTGGAATTCCTGGTGGTGATCTGCCTGGTGGTAGGGCTGGTGCCTGCCTACACGGTTGGCACCATGCTGGCGGCGGCGTCGCTGGCCACGCTGCGCGCGCCGCTGCCCCCATACAGCCTGAACCTGTGGCATGGCGTCAACCTGCCGCTGGTGATGAGCCTGCTGTCCATGACAGGCGGCGCGGCGCTGTTCTTCCTGCGCCGCGATGCGTTGCGCCGCTGGCAGCAGTCGCTCGAGCACCTGAATGCGCGCCGCTCGTTCGAGAGTGCCATGCGCGCGCTCGAGCGCATGGCCACCGCGATCACGCGCACGCTGGAGCGCGGCTCGCTGCCGGGCTATATCGCCTGGATGCTGCTGGCAATGCTGGCGCCGCCGGCCTGGTTCCTGGCAGACCTCGATGCGCTCGCGGGCACCGTCCCGGCCGGCGCGCTCGACCCGATGGGCACTGCCGCTCTGGTGCTGCTGTCGGCGCTGGCAATTGCGGTGGTGGTCGCGCACGGGCAACGGCTGGCGGCGCTGGTGCTGCTCAGCGGCTGCGGGCTGATGGTGTCGCTGGTATTCCTGCGCTTCTCGGCACCGGACCTGGCGCTGACGCAGCTGTCGGTGGAAGTGGTGACGGTGCTGCTGCTGGTGCTGGCGCTGTTCTACCTGCCGCGCGAGATGGCCGGGCAAGGCAGGCCTGCGCGCCGCACCCGCGATGTGGTGCTGGCGCTGGGCGGAGGCACGCTGCTTGCTGTGGCCGCCTACGCGGTAATGACGCGCCCGTACGAGCCCGTGTCGGCCTTCTATATCGAGCAGGCGGTGCCGGGCGGCGGCGGCCACAACGTGGTCAACGTGCTGCTGGTGGACTTCCGCGGCTTCGACACCATGGGCGAGATCTGCGTGCTGCTGATCGCCGGCCTGGGGGTGCAAGCGCTGCTCAAGGGCATGCGCCTGCCGACGCCGTCGGCCGCGCCGGACGGGCTGCCTTGGACCAGCCAGGCGCATCCGCTGCTGCTGGCCATGCTGGCGCGGCTGATGCTGCCGCTGACGCTGCTGGTGGCGGTGTATATCCTGCTGCGCGGGCACAACCTGCCCGGCGGCGGCTTTATCGCGGCGCTGATCACGTCGGTGGCGCTGCTGCTGCAGTACGTGGCCAACGGCGTGCGCTGGACAGAGGCGCGCATCGCGCCGGACTACCGCGCCATTGCCGGCGCCGGCATCCTGCTGGCGGGACTGACCGGTCTCGGCAGCCTGGCCTTCGGCTACCCGTTCCTGACCACGGCGTTCGGGCACTTCCACCTGCCGGGCATCGGCGAAATCGAGCTGGCCACGGCCATGATCTTTGACCTTGGGGTGTTCTGCACCGTGACCGGGACCACGCTGGTCATCATCTCGCATCTTGGCGTGCGCAACCTGCCGCCGGCGCGCGCGACGGAGGACGACTGATGGCCGCCCTCTACGCCGTGACCATCGGCATCCTGGCTGCCTGCGGCATCTACCTGCTGCTGCGCGAGCGCGTCTTCACCGTGGTGCTGGGCCTGACGCTGCTGTCGTATGCGGTCAGCCTGTTCCTGCTCGGCATGGGCCGGCTGTCGATCGGCAAGCCGCCGGTGATCGTGCCCGGCGCCAGCTACGCCGATCCGCTGCCGCAGGCGCTGGTGCTGACCGCCATCGTGATCGCGTTCGGCATGACGGCGTTTGCCGTGGTGCTGGCGCTGCGTTCGCTGGGACTGACCGGCAGCGACCATGTCGATGCCGCCGGCGAGCCGGACGGCGCCACGGTGCCTGACCCGGATGGCGACGATGAAGCGCGAGGGCCACGGCCATGAGCCACGCCGTGCTGCTTCCCATCCTGCTGCCGATGTTCGCGGGCGCGCTGCTGACGGCGATGCCGGCGCAGGCCCTGCGCGCGCAGCGTGCAGTGTCCGCGGTAGCGACGCTGTTACTGCTGCCGGTGGCCGTCATGCTGATGCAGCATGCGGCAACGGGCGCCCTCGACGTCTATGCGATGGGCAACTGGGCCGCGCCGTTCGGCATCGTGCTGCAGCTGGACCGCGCCGGCGCCATGATGCTGGTGCTGGCCGCGGTGCTGGCGCTCGCGGCGCTCGCCGCGGCAGGTGATGGCACCGCACGCCAGGGGCGGCATTTCCATGCGCTGTTCCAGTTCCAGTTGATGGGCCTGAACGGCGCGTTCCTGGCCGGCGACCTGTTCAACCTGTTCGTCTTCTTCGAGATCCTGCTGATCGCGTCCTATGCGCTGCTGGTGCATGGCGCTGGCCGCGCGCGCATCGGCGCCGGGCTCCATTACGTGATCCTGAACCTGGTCGCGTCGTCGTTCTTCCTGGTGGCGATCGGGGTACTGTACGGGCTCAGCGGCACGCTCAACATGGCGCACCTGGGCTTGCGGCTGGCCGGCCTGCCGGCGCAGGACCTGCCGCTCGCGGTGGCGGCCGGCGTCATGCTGATGCTGGTGTTCGGGCTCAAGGCGGCGCTGTTCCCGCTGTATTTCTGGCTGCCGCGCGCCTATGCCAGCGCCACCGGCCCGGTCGCCGCGCTGTTCGCCATCATGACCAAGGTTGGCATCTACGCCATGTTGCGCTGTGCCGCGCTGCTGTTCGGCGGCGAGCAGGGCTTGCTGGGGCCGTTCCTGCATGACTGGGTGTTTCCGCTGGCGCTGGTGACGCTGGCGATCGGCGGCATCGGCGCGGTGGCCGCCCGCACGCTGCGCGCGATGACAAGCTACCTGGTGGTGGCATCGGTGGGCTTGCTGTCGGCGTGCGTGGCGATGCAGACGCAGGCCGGCTGGGCCGCCGCGCTGTACTACCTGCCCAGCACCACGCTGTGCACGGCCGGGCTGTTCCTGCTGGCCGATGCCCTGGAGCCGGATCCCGCGCGCGATGGCGCGCCGCCGGTGGCCTCGCGGCTGGCCGGCGTGCTGTACCTGGTCGGCGTGCTCGCGGCGGTGGGCTTGCCGCCGCTGTCGGGCTTCCTGGGCAAGGCCATGATCCTGCGCGCGACCCCGGTGCCGTGGATGCCTGCGCTGTGGCCGGTGGTGCTGGTGTCGAGCCTGCTGCTGCTGATCGCGGCGTCGCGCACCGGCACGCGGCTGCTGTGGCGCCTGCCGCACGAGGCAGCGCAAGTACCGGAAGGCGCCGAGTATCTCGACGAGGGCCATCCCTTTGCCGCGCGCTCCCGCATGCGGCCGGATCCGCGCAAGCTGGCCTGCTGCGCGCTGCTGCTGGCGGGCAACGTCGCGCTGACCGTGTATGCGCGGCCGGCCACCGAATATATGGCGGACGCCGCCGCGCAACTGCTGGACCGCGCGGCCTACCTGCGGGCCGTGCTGCCCGCGCAGAAGGAGTAGGCCATGCTGCATCGCCTGCTGCCGCATCCCTGGCTCAGCCTGATCCTGCTGCTCATGTGGCTGATGCTGACCAACAGCATCGCGCCCGGCCATTTGCTGCTGGGCGCGATGCTCGGCTGGGCCATTGGCCGCCTGGCCGACCGCTGGCTCGTGCTGGGCGCGTTCCGGCTGTCGCGTCCCGACCTGATCCTGCGCCTGGGCATCCATGTGCTGGTCGATATCGTCATGGCCAATATCGAAGTAGCCGTCCTGGTGCTGGGCCGCACGGCGCGGCTGCGGCCGGCCTTTATCGTGGTGCCGCTGGACGTGGAGCACGAACTGGCCACCACCGCGCTGATCAGCATCGTCTCGCTGAGCCCCGGCACGCTGTGCGCCGAACTGAGCGACGACCGGCGCGCGCTGCTGGTGCACGTGCTGGACCTCGAAGAAGAGGCGGCCCTGGTCGAACGCATCAAGTCGCGCTATGAAGTCCCATTGAAGGAGATCTTCCAATGCTTGCCATCGTGATACCGGTGTGCCTGGTCATCCTCGGGCTGGCCTTCCTGCTGACCTTTGCCCGGCTGCTGCGCGGGCCCAGCCTGCCGGACCGCATCGTGGCGCTCGATACGCTCAATATCAACGCCATCGCGCTGATCGTGCTGGTGGGCATCAGCCTGGATTCGGCGATGTTCTTCGAGGCTGCGCTCTTGATCGCCGTAATGGGCTTCGTCGGCACGGTGGCGCTGTCCAAGTACCTGCAGCGCGGCGACATCATCGAATACTAGGGAGCCACGGCCATGCTGCATCCCGTCGCGGAATTCGTTGTCTGCGCGCTGCTTTTGATCGGCAGCGTATTCATGCTGGTGGGGGCGATCGGGCTGTTCCGCCTGCCGGATTTCTTCATGCGCCTGCACGGGCCCACCAAGTCGACCACGCTGGGCGTGGGTGGTGTAGTGCTGGCGTCGGTGGCGTATTTCAGCTTCCGCGGCGATGCCAGCCTGCATGAGCTGCTGGTGACCGCGTTTCTGTTCCTGACCGCGCCGATCAGTGCCCATATGCTGTCCAAGGCCGCGTTGCAGCGCCAGCTGCCGGTGGACCCGCGCACGCGCGGCAGCGGCTGGATGCCGCGCATCCGCGACTGAGGCCCGCCTCAATTCCTCATTCCTTCCGCAGCATGCGCATCAGGCGCTGCGCATCGAACGGCGCCTTGACCTTCTGGTCGTTATCGAAATAGCAGTAGACGTCGCGGTGCGCCGCCTTGCGCGGGCGCCGGGGCGAAATCCGCTGCGCATCGGCCGGTTCGTGGCCGATCGCCCATTTGCCCAGCCGCGCCGCCCAGCGGTGCAGCGCCTTGTCGGAGTAGCTGCCACCGTACAGCGTCTGGCTGCCATGCAGCCGCAAGTAAAGGAAATCGCTGGTGACGTCTTCGGCGTAAGGCCAGTCCGCCACGGCGTCGGATATCACCAGCGCGACGCGATGGCGCCGTAGCAGCGCGGGGAAATCTGGCGTGCAGAAGCTGTCGTGCCGGATTTCCACGGCGTGCCGGATCCGGCGCCGGCGCCGCGTCTCGCACCAGGGCTGCTTGACCCGGCTGTCATGCTCGCGCGCCAGTTCGCGCGCGCTGTGGGTGTCGTGCGGCAGCAGGGCGAGGAAGCGCTCCATCCGCTCGGGATCGAAGGCGAAGTTTGGCGGGAACTGCCACAGCAGCGGGCCCAGCTTCTCCTCCAGCGCCAGCACGCCGGACGCCAGGAAGTTGGCCATGGCCGTGCGGGTCTTGTCGTCACGCACGCGCAGCATGTGCGTCAGGTAGCGCGATCCCTTGACGCTGAAGACAAAATCCTCGGGCGTGGCCTCGTACCACGCGCGATAGCTGCGCAGCGTCTGCAGCGCATAGTGGGAGCCGTTGATCTCGATCGAATCGACCGCGCGCGAGGCGAACTCCAGCTCGCGCCGCTGCGCCAGCCCCTTGGGATAGAACACGCCGCGCCACCCGTCGTAGCGCCAGCCCGAGATGCCGATCCGGATCATTGCCTTGCCCGTGTGTGCCCTATATTTTTGCAATGACGCGCACCACGCGCGGTGCACGCGCCGTGCCCAACGTTACAGGGGGAAAGCTCCATGACCGCCATGCAAGTTTCGCGCCTTGACGCCTGCGCCTATCTGCTGCACCTGCTGCTGCAGCGCGTCGAAGTCAGCCAGCCCGGCTTCCTCGACGACCTGATCGACGGCGTTGCCGCCGACCGCGCTGGCATGCCGCAGGTGCCTGACCGGGAACAGGCGCTGAGGGTATTTGACGAAGTGCTGCGTATGCTCGAATTTGCCAACGCACAGATGAAGGAGGCGCGGGCACTGGGGCGGCCCTGAGGCCACTCATGCCTTCGGTCAGCGTGTTGCGGGAATGACGGGCAGAAGCAGGAACGACGGGTACTCCGCGCCCGTGTAAACGGTGGTCTGACCAGCGAATCGTTCAGGCCTGCGGTCCTCCGGGTGATCGTGCAGCAACACTGACGACCCGCGCATCGACTTGCCATAAATCTGCGGATAGGGACCGGGCAGGTCGTGCTCGAAGTCCGAGCTGCCGACAGTCAACACCAGCCGGTAGCCCTTCGGGAAGACGAAGCACATCGGCCAGATCTCGACCTGCAGTTCGTAGATCTCATTCGGTTCTAGAAGCTGGATCTCCTCGTGCGTGTGCACGGGCTGATACGGCCTGGAGGCTTGAAGATCCAGCTTTCGGTGCGACGCTCTGAGCCAGCCTTGCCCGAGAGGTGCGTTGGGTTCTACCGCCCCCACGATCAGGTGCTCCTTCCCATCCGGAGCAAAAGCCCGCAGCGTCAGGAACAGGTCCGCATCCCGGGCGGTCGTGGAGATCCAGAGCGTGGCCGCCAGCGGGCCGGTCACCTCGGTGTCGTGCTCGAAGGGTATGGTGCTGAAGCTCACCTTGCCTGTCATGCCGTCAAACGAGAGGCAAGAATCTGTCCCGGCCGGCTCCGAGCGCAGGGCCTGTGCGCCAGCGTCCAGGTACATGGGCGTCCAGGCCGTGCGCGCCAATGGCCATTCATGCTCGTCGCGTTCCACGAAACGATCGACGTGGCGCACCTGCATCTTGATGGGCGGTTGCCGATCCCAGCCGTTGTCCTCGCCCTTGAGGAAGTGGTCGAAGAACCGCTTCTGAAGCGCAACGCCGTAATCCGTATAGAACTCCGTCCAATGCTCGAGTCCGTGCAACTCGAGCCACTTCTGCTTCGAGCCGGCCTCCAGGTAGCCTTGGACATTGCCGCGCAGGTGCAGGCCATGGCCACCCCAGTTGCCGCAGGAAAGCACCGGTACGTCGATCGCAGCCAGGTCCGCACGGCGGCCGTCGAAGTAGCTGTCAGTGATGAGTTCGGCGTTCGACTGCGTCGCGTTGATATCGACGCGATTGGCGAGCAATTCCCCGTCGCTGAGCTCTGCCGGTCCGGAGATCGGCAGCCCGTTGTTGGGGTTCACCCCCGCGCGCCGCCCCAGACCGTGCTGCACGGCTTCCACCTGCTTCGGATACCAGGCTAGCATGAACGTATTGAGGATGCCGCCGTGCCGGCAGGCGTCGCGATAGTAGTCCGAAAACCCCTCGAACGGGCAGATCGCGGCCAGATGCGGAGGACGCTTCGCCGCCACCAGCCATTGGGTGGCGCCGTAGTAGGAAACGCCGGCCAGGCCGATCTTCCCGTTGCTCCACGGTTGTTTCGCTGCCCATTCAATGCAGTCGTAGAAGTCCTGTGCCTCACGCGGGGAGAAGCAATCGATGACGCCCGGCGACCGGCCAGCGCCGCGCGAGTCCACGCGAATGCAGATATAACCCAACGGCACCCATCTCTCCGGATCCGCGGTTTCCCAGTTTGCGTACTTGCCGCTGCTTCCCTTCAGGACTTCCGGGTGCCTGGTCGTGAGCGATTGCCATTGCGCAGGGAATCCCACCTGGAATGGCAGGCCCTTGGCGTACGGTCCGTAGGACATCAACACGGGGTAGCGTCCTTCCTCTTTCGGGCGAAAGACGTCGGCCCGAACTACCAAACCATCGTCCATGGGAATTTCAACGTCCCAATCGATTTGCATGTCTGTCTCCTGATCGGTTTGTCTTGCAAGCGTGGCGCGCCCCGGTATGGGTAAGAGACCGTCAGGCACACGTGGGGGCCGGCAGCACGGTCGCATGGTTGACGCCGAAACCAATCCGGGCGTAGTCCTGGCGCTCACACCAGCCGCGGAATACGACGGTGTCGCCGTCCTCAAGGAAGCCGCGTTGCTCGCCGTTGCCGATATCGACCGGTTGCGTCCCGGATACTGTGAGTTCGATCAGCGCGCCGGCCTCGCCAGGCGAGGGACCCGAGATCGTGCCGCTGCCCAGCAGGTCGCCGCCCTGGAGATTGCAACCTCCCATGGTGTGGTGAGCAATCATCTGGCCCAGCGTCCAGTGCTGGTGGCGAAAACTGGTGCGGGTCAGCGTGCGTGGTTGCAGGTCCTGTGCCAACTGACGCGCGCTGCGTATCGAAACCCCCAGCTGGATGTCAAAGGCACCGGCCGCCTCATTCTGCGCCGAACGAAGGTAGTCAAGCGGCTGTGGGCGCTCCGGGGCGCGTGTCCAGCTCGCGCGGTAAGGCAGCAGCGCTTCGAGCGTGACGATCCAGGGCGATAGCGTGGTTGCGAAGTTCTTGGCGAGAAACGGCCCGAGCGGTTGCATCTCCCAGGCCTGGATATCGCGCGCGGACCAATCGTTGAGCAGGCAGAGGCCGAAGATGTGCTGCTGTGCCTTTGCCAGCGGGATAGGCGTGCCACGTTCATTGCCGATGCCAATCACCGCGCCCACTTCCAGTTCGTAGTCGAGACGCTGGCACGGTCCGTGCACAGGTGCTCCGCCGGGATCGGGACGGTACTGCCCCATCGGCCGATAGACCTGCTGGCCACTGACGCCGATGGAAGACACGCGGCCGTGATACGCGACCGGCAGCCAGTCAAAGTTGGGATTCACCTCCAGCCCGAACTGGCGACAGCAGTTCACGGCATGGTCGAGCGAAGTATAGAAATCCGTGTAGTCGCCGATGCGTACCGGGACCGCAAACTCGGCCGCCGCCTGCGACACCAGCGTTCCGCGTACTTGACGCTCATGCACACCTCCTGCCTCCAGCAGCGCAAAGACGCCGTGGCGCAATGCCCGCCAGGCTCTCGGACCCAGGTCCAGCAGTGCATTCAGCGTCGGCGCCGCGGCGGCCCGCGTAGCCTCGGCGGCCAGGTCTCGCAGGCAGCCTGTGCCATGCAACGCGGCCAGGTCGAGGATCTGGTCGCCGATCGCTACGCCGCCACGCCAGGCCTCGCCGCTGCCAGTCCGACGGAATATTCCGAACGGAAGATTCTGCAGCGGAAAATCGCAGCCCGACGCATTGGCCGAGTCCAGCCAGCTGCGGCGGGAGGCATCATGGGTGTGGTTCAGTTCCATGGTGGGATCAGGCGGCATTCAGGGCATCGTCGAAGATGGCAACGGCGCGGGTCCAGCCGGCCGATGCCCCGCGAATCTTGTGCGGGAAGCAGGAGATGTAGAAGCCATCCGGCGGCAGCGCCTCCAGGTTGTGCAACTTCTCCAGGTGGCAGTAGCCGATGTTGCGGCCCGCCTTGTGGCCTTCCCAGATCAGCGAGGCGTCCTGTGTCTCGGCATACTTGCGGGCCGTGTGCACGAACGGCGCGTCCCAACTCCACGCGTCGGTACCGGTCAGCCGCACACCGCGTTCGAGCAGGTACATGGTGGCGTCCAACCCCATGCCGCAGCCGGAGGAGACGTAGTCAGGCTGGCCGTAGCGCTTGCCCGCACGCGTGTTGACCACCACGATCTCCAGCGGCTTGAGCACGTGCCCGATTCGGGCAAGTTCAGCCTCGACGTCGTCAGCGGTCACCACATATCCGTCCTCGAGCCCGGTGAAGTCGAGCTTCACGCCCGGCTGGAAGCACCACTCCAGCGGCACCTCGTCAACGGTGATGGCGCGCTCGCGTTGCCCCAATGACTCGTTCATGGTGCTATGGAAGTGATAGGGAGCATCGAGGTGGGTGCCATTGTGCGTATTGAGCTGGACGCGCTCGATCGCCCAGCCTTCACTGTCCGGCAGGTCGGACGGCTTCAGTCCCGGAAAGAAAGCCGTGACCTGCCCGGCGGTGGCACGGTGCGAGAGGTATTCGATCCGGGGGCCATAGCCGGGAGGATCGGAGACGACATCGTTTTCCAGGTAGATCGAGAGATCGACGAAGCGGCGTGTCATGGTGGCAGGTCCCCTTTGGAAATGCGTGAACGTTCTGCGCTGACTGTACGATCGTTCAGTAGTGCGCAAACGGACTGTACACTCGTACAGTCAAGCGCTACACTGGGGTAAACGCGGACGCGGATGTGACGATAAGAGGTTCGCTACAATGCCGCATCGATATGGAGGCAGCATGGAAGGCAGGGAAGCGCGGAAGTCAGCGGCCGGGGCACGGGCCAGGGCGCGGGAGGAAACGCAGGAATTGCCACTCCCGGAAGCGAGCAAGCGCGAGCGCGTGCTCGATGCAGCGGAGCGCCTCTTCGCCGAGGGCGGCTTCGACGGCGTGTCGATGCGCGATATCGCCGCAGCCGCGGACGTTGGCTTGCCGCTGATCGTTTACCACTTCGAGACCAAGCGCAACCTGTACCGCGCGCTGTTCGACCGGCGCAAGACGCTGTTCGAGGCCCGGCTGGCCGCCCTGCGCCAACCACTCGCCGCGGGCGAGGACGCGGTCGAGCACATCGTGCGCGCATTGGTGGAGCCGGTGATGCGGATTCAGGACACCGAGGCCGGCATCGCCTACGCCAAGCTCGTCGCACGCGAGGCCTCCGATCCAAAAGAATCCGAGCGCGGTATTGTTGCCGACTATTTCGACCCGTTCGCCATGGAATTCGTCAAGGCGATCCGCAAGGCCCTGCCAGGCAAGAGCGCCAGCTATGCGCATTGGGCCTATCTGTTTGCCGTGGGGGCGCTGGTGATGAGCGTGTTCGACAGCCGTATCGAGCGCATCTCCGGCGGCAAGTTCAAGGCCGGCGACGTGCGGCGCAAGTCCGACTACCTGGTGACTTTCATCGCAGCGGGCATTCGCGCCGGGGCTGAGCGGACGTCGTCGAGGCGTTCCGGATAAGTCACCGGTTCCGGCTGGTTTACTTTCGCGGCAAGGTGTCCTACACCCACTGAGGCGATCCCGGCTTCCAGCACGCCGGGCAAGGGGACTTCCATGGCTTTGCCGAATGCCGACCAGCCGGGTGCCGACCACTCTGACCACGTTTTCTCGGGTGCGATCCCCGACGTGTATGCGTCGCTGATGGTGCCCATGATCTTTGCGCCCTATGCCGTCGACCTGGCCGAACGCATCGCCGCGCTGCATCCACGCCGTGTGCTGGAACTGGCGGCCGGCACCGGCGTGCTCACGCGCGAGCTGGCGCGCCGGCTCGCGCCCGACGCCGCCATCGTCGCCACCGACCTCAATGCGCCGATGCTGGCGCGGGCCCAGGCCGAAGGCACGGAGCGCCCCGTGACCTGGCGCGAGGCCGACGCGATGGCGCTGCCGTTCGGCGATGCCAGCTTCGACCTGGTGGCCTGCCAGTTCGGCGCGATGTTCTTCCCGGACAAGGCCAGGGCCTTCGCCGAAGCGCGCCGCGTGCTGGTGCCCGGCGGGACGCTGGTGTTCAACGTGTGGGACCGGATCGAATTCAACGCCTTTGCCCGCGATGTCGCGGCAGCGCTGGCCCGCCTGTTCCCCGAGTCGCCGCCGGATTTCATGGCGCGCACGCCGCACGGCTATCACAGCCAGGCGGCGATCGAGCAGGACTTGCGCCAGGGCGGCTTTACCGCGCCGCCGCTGTTCGAGACGGTCACCGCCACCAGCCGCGCCGATGCCGCCCGCATCCCTGCGGTGGCGTACTGCCAGGGCACGCCACTGCGCGCGGACCTGGAGCGGCGCGGTCCCGATGCGCTGGCGCGGGCGACCGACGCGTGCGCGCAGGCGTTCCTGGCGGCATATGGAGACGGCCCCGTCTTCGGCCCGATGCAGGCGCACGTCGTGATGGCCGCTGCCGGCGCCTGAGGGATGTCCAGGCATGGCGCAAGCAGCAAGGCCGCCACTGGTCCGCCTGCCGGTGCAGCCGTCGGTCCGCCCGTCAGGCCACGCGCCGGGCTGCCGGATAAACGGCTTATTCCCTACACTTGATGTATACGGATAACCGCCCGCAGCACGGAGCCTGGCGCACCGCACGGCGCGCCGGGAAGGGAGCCTCGGATGCAGCCGGACCAGCCAGACCACAAACCCGTGTCGCTTGCCTTGCAGGGCGGCGGCATGCACGGCGCATTCACGTGGGGCGTGCTCGACCGTCTGCTTGAGGACGGCAGGCTGGTGATCGAGGGCGTCAGCGCCACCAGCGCCGGGGCCATGAACGGCGCGGTGCTGGCCTACGGGCTGCTGCAAGGCGGCAGCGCCGGCGCGCGCGAGGCCTTGCACTCGTTCTGGCAGGCGATCTCGAACTCGGCGCAGCGCTATAGCCCGTTCCGCTGGATGCCCTGGTTCAAGACCGGCCATACGCTGGGGCTGAACCATTCGCCGCTGTATGCCATGGCCGACATTGCGCTGCGCCTGCTGTCGCCGTACCAGTTCAATCCCAACAACCTGAACCCCCTGCGCGAAGTGCTCGGCAGGCAGGTGGACTTTGCCGCGCTGCGCGAGCATTGCCCGATCCAGCTCTACCTGTGCGCGACCAATATCGAAACCGGCCGCATACGCATCTTCCCGCCGGAGGAACTGAGCATCGATGCCGTGCTGGCCTCGGCCTGTGTTCCCACGCTGTTCCAGGCGGTGTGCATCGATGGCCAGTACTACTGGGACGGCGGCTATGTCGGCAATCCGGCAATCTTTCCGCTGATCTACCACTGCCAGACGCACGACGTGGTCATCGTCCATATCAACCCGATCGTGCGCCACGGGGTGCCGACCTCGGCGGCGGATATCCTCAACCGCGTCAACGAACTCAGCTTCAACTCATCGCTGATGCGCGAGATGCGCGCCATTGCCTTTGTCACCGCGCTGATCCAGCAGGGCAAGGTGGACGGGCGCGAGATGAAGGAGATGTGGATCCACTCGATCCGCTCCGACGAGACCATGGCTGCGCTTGGCGTGTCGACCAAGTACAACGCCGACTGGGGCTTCCTGTGCGCGCTGCGCGACCAGGGCAGGGCGCAGGCCACGACCTGGCTGGCGCAGCACTACGACAGCATCGGCCAGCGTTCCAGCATCGACATCAGCGGCGAATTCCTGTGACGCCGCCCGGGCCCGGCTGCGCCAGCCGCCAAGCCAGGTTGCCGCGCGCGCGCGCTTCGTAGCGCGCGTGGAACGGCTCGGTGTGGTAGATGCGCGGGCTGTCCAGCAGCGCGCGCAGGAAGGCACGCTCGGCCGCGTCGTAGGCCTGGTCGTCCAGGTCGGTGCGCTCGGCGCGCAGGCAGGCGCCGTTATGGCGGAAGCGCATCCGGCTGCAGCCGAGCGCCGCCAGGTCGATATCGGCGGTGAAGCGGCCCGCTGTGCTGGCAGGGATCCCGTCGTGGACGGTTTCCAGCACCAGTGCGGCGATCCGGTCGATCCTGGCGATGCCGGCCCCCCATTGCAGGATCCAGCCGGCGCTGCGCGCTTCGTTGTCGGTCGCGCCGGGCACATAGATGACGTCATGGCACCACAGCGCCAGTTCCACCGCCTCGGCGTCGGCCACAGCGATGGCGCCGCGTGCCCAATCCAGGTCGCGCAGGCAGCGGCGGATGTGGCCGAGGGTATGGTAATGGCGGCCCGGCTCGCCATAGCGGCCGGCAAGATCGGCATAGGCATCGAGCGCACGCGCACCGCCCGCGCGCGTCCACACGGCAACGAAGCGGTCCTGCAGCAGGCGGGCCTGGAGCTGGGTCATGGGCGCGCAGGGGTTGAGGTGCCGGCTGGGGTGCCGTCGGGGGTGCCGCCTGCAGTGTCCGATACCTCGCCTCCCAGCGCCGCCAGCAGCGCGGCGGCCTCCTGCTGGTCGGCGGTGTCGCTGCCTTCGGTCAGCGGCGCAAGGTGCCGGGCCAGCGTCTCGCGCGCCACGCCGGTCTTGCCTTGGGCGTGCCACAGCCTGGCCAGGCTTAGCGCGGCGCGCAGCGCCAGCATCCTGGAGCCTTGCCCGGTGGCGATGTCGAGTGCCTGCCGGAAGCAGGCTTCCGCTTGCTGGTGTTCGTCCGGCTGCAGCCGGCACAGCATGTCGCCGCGCAGGCGCCACAGCGTGGCTTCGTCGAGCCGCTCGCCGTTCTCTTCGGCCAGCGCCAGACCGCGCCCCAGCGCTTCATGCGCGGCGTCCGTCTGTCCGGCCTTGTTGCAGGCGTCGGCCAGCAGCGACAGCAGGTTGGGCGTGCCGAGTACCGCGCCGGTGGCCTCATAGGCGGCCAGGCCATGGCGGATGCGGGCGATCCCTTTTTCGACCTCTCCCAGCTCCGCCATGGCCCAGCCTTGCACCACCGTGGCCCACGCCAGGTAGATCGGGAAACCCTGTTCGCCGGAGATCGCGATCGCGGCCTCGGCATACTCGCGTGCCAGCTGCGCCTCGCGCCGGCACTGGTGCACTTCCGCGGCAAATACCAGGCACAGCGCCAGGTTGTAGGCATCGGGCCGCGCGCGCGCCATCACCAGCGCCTCCTGGCACAGCGCGCGGGCATGGTCGGGACAGCCGAGATACCACAGGATCCAGCCCAGCGTGCTGGTCGCGTGCACGGTCGGATCGCGCCCATAGCCCATCAGGAAGTCATAAGCCTGCGCGTCGGGGTGGGGCAGGGCTAGCACCGTCTCCATATGCGAGCGCGCCGCGTCGAGCTTGCCCATCCGGAACAGCGTGGCGCCCAGCACGCGATGGCCTTCGGCCAGCTGCTTGGGACGCTGCGACTGCATCGCCAGGCCGAGCAGCCGCTTGGCGAGCGGCAACGCCACCCGGTACTGCGCACGCAGCTGGTAGAAGGCCCACAGGCCAAGCTGCGCGGAAAAGACGTAGGGCGTCTGCCGGCCCTGTTCGCACAGCGCCAGCGCGCGCCGGTAATTGGCCTCGACTTCCGGCGACGCCTGCCCTCGCGCCGCCATCAGTGCCGGTCCGAGGGTCAGCAGCAGCGTCAGTTCCTGGCGCGCGCGCTCGGGCGTATCGGGCTGGCGCTTGAGCAGCTCGATGGCGGTGCTCAGGTGCCGGATCGCTTCGGCCTGCGCCGAGCGCTGCAGCGCCTGCTGGCCGGCGCAGTGCAGGTATTCGACCGCCTTGGGCACGTTGCCGCTAAGGCTGTAGTGGTGGGCCAGCTCGCTGCAATAGTCCTTGAGCCGGCCCTGGAACAGGTCCTCGATCGCCCGCGCCGTGATTTCATGCAAGGCGCTGCGCTGTTCGGTCAGCAGCGAATTGCCCGCGACTTCCTGGGTCAGCGCGTGCTTGAAGGCGTACTCGACCTCCGGGAACGCCGGCCGCTCGTGGATGAAATCCGCGGCCTGCAGGTCGGCCAGCAGCGGATGCAGCCGGTCGCCCTCCAGCCCGGCCACCCGCAGCACCAGGCTCTGCGGGAATTCCTTGCCGATGATTGCCAGCGTCTGCAGCAGTTCTTTCTGCGCCAGCGGCAACCGGTCGATACGCGCGGCCAGCACTCCCTGGACCGTGGTGGGGATATGGAGCAGCGCCGGCGCCTGCTCGATGCGGTAGCAGCCGGGCTGGCCCAGCAGCGCGCCTTCCTCGGACAGCGTCTGGACCACTTCCTCCATGAAGAACGGGTTGCCTTCGGTCTTGTCGAGGATCAGGCGCTTGAGCGGCACCAGGCTCTGGTCCTCGCCCAGCAGCGCGGTCAGCAGGCCCTGCGCCTCGGCCGGACCCAGCGGCTGCAGCCGCAGCTGCGAGTAATGCGGCCCGGCTTCCCAGCGATGGGTGTATTCGGGCCGGTAATTGACCAGCAGCACCATGCGCGCGGCGGGCACATGGTCGACCATCATGTTGAGGAAGGCCTCGGTCTCGCCATCGAGCCATTGCAGGTCTTCGAAGATCAGCATCAGCGGCTGGTTGGCGCTCTCGCGCACCAGCAGGCGGGCGATCGCGTCGAAGGTGCGCTGGCGCCGGATCGACGGGTCCATGGTCTGCAGCGGCGAGGCCGGTTCGATGGTGCCGAGCAGGTAGAGCAGGTAGGGCAGGTGATCTTCCAGCGAACGGTCGAGCGTCAGCAACCGGCCCGTCACCTTCTCGCGACAGGCGCGGTCGCCGTCCTGCGCGGTGATCTGGAAATAGTTCTTCAGCAACTCGATCAGCGGCAGGTAGGCGAAGGCCTTGCCATGCGAAACCGAGAACGTCTCCAGCACCAGGCAGCCCTGTTGCGAACGTGTCTTGAACTCATGGAACAGCCGCGACTTGCCGACGCCCGCTTCGCCGACCACGGCGACGATGCGCCCGCTGCCGGCCTTGGCATGCTCCAGCGCCTCCTGCAGATGCTCCAGTTCCTGCTGGCGCCCGACGAAGCGCGCCAGCCCGCGGTGCGCGGCCACCTGCAGGCGCGTGCGCAACGCCCCCAGGCCCACCACCTCGTACACCGCCAGCGGCTCGCGCACGCCCTTGACGTGCGTGGTGCCCAGCGCCGTGAACTCGAAATAGCCCTCGGCGAGTTTGTGCGTGGATTCGCTGACCAGGATCGATGCCGGGGTGGCAATCCCTTCCATGCGCGAGGCAATGTGGATGGTGTGGCCGACCGGATCGTAATCGGTATGCAGGTCGTCCTTGCGGATCGATCGCACCACCACCTCGCCGGTATGGATGCCGATGCGGATCTGCAGCGGGATGCCTTGCTCCAGCCGCACCCGGTCGCTGTGGCGGTGCATCGCGCCCTGCATGCGCAGCGCGGCGTATAGCGCGCGCAGGGCATGGTCCTCGTGCGCGATCGGGGCGCCGAACAGCGCCAGGATGCCGTCGCCGAGGAACTTGGCGACGTAGCCTTCGTAATGATGGACTGCCTCCATCATCAGCGTCACGACCGGGTCGATCAGGCGGCGCGCGTCTTCCGGGTCCATGTCCTGCGTCAGCGCGGTCGAGCCGGCCATGTCGGCGAACAGTGCCGTGATGGTCTTGCGCTCGCCGGCGGACTCGCCGCGGGCTTCCATCGCGGCCTGTTCCGCCAGGATGCGCTCGGCGAGATGGGGCGGGGTGTAATGGACCGGGGCGGATGCAGCAGGCCGCGGCGGTTGGGGCTGCGGCACGGGTGCCGGTGCTGGTGTATCGGCCAGGGACACGCCGCAGGCCCGGCAGAATTTGGCGGCGGGCGTGGCTTCGGCACCACACTGCGGACAAATGCGGGCAAGCCTTGTCCCGCACTCCTCGCAGAAGTTGGCGCCCGCAAGGTTCGCGAAGCCGCAATGCGTGCAGCGCATTTCGCCTCCTGACCGGACCGGGTCATGCCGACCCGCCTGTTCAGACTATTAGAGGCAGATTTGGGCGGCGTGGCAAGGTGAGGGCGGTGGCGGGACGCTGGTGGCGCGGTGGTGGCGGCAGAGCGCCGGGTTCGGCACAATGCAGGGCCAGCCATGTGCCGCGGGCACGGCATCCGCTTGAGGAGCAGCCGCCATGAAAAAGAGCGAGGGGCAGGACAGCAGGCAGGACAGCATTCCGGCTTCCGAGCTGATCGACGCCAGGATCCGGGAACTCGACGACTGGCGCGGCCAGATGCTCGGCCGCCTGCGCGCGCTGGTCAGGGAAGCCGACCCCGAAGTCGTCGAGGAATGGAAATGGCGCGGCGTCCCGGTCTGGTCGCACGACGGTATCGTCTGCACCGGCGAGACCTACAAGAACGTGGTCAAGATGACCTTCGCCAGGGGCGCGGCGGTGGACGATCCTGCCGGCCTGTTCAACGCCAGCCTGGAGGGCAACACCCGGCGCGCCATCGATTTCCAGGAAGGCGACAAGATCGACGAGAAAGCGCTGAAGGCGCTGGTCCGCGCCGCCGTGGCGCTGAACCAGTCCAAACGCCGGCGCTAGCCTCGGGCGGCGAGGCGCCGCTGCTGCCGGCGCATGCCATCGAAGATCGCATCGGCCAGGTCCATGGGGAATTCCGGCGGCAGCGCTGAAGCGGCGGCGTCGATGGCCCGGCTGGTCTGCGACCTGACCTCGTCGAGCATCGACTCGACATCGCCGGGCGGGAAGCCGATGCGCTGTCCCTGGGCAACCCAGTGCCGCCGCTGGATTTCCTGGATGGCGTAGTGCGAATTCTTGCCGTGCAGCGCCATCGCCAGCCGGGCCCGTTGCGGCGCCACCTGGTTCTTGCCTTTGCCGATGATCGGATGCGCCGACAGGATGTCGTACAGCGGCGTCGCTTCATAGCGGCTGCCCGGCAGATGGCTGATGCTGAAGTTCTTGCCATGGCCATCGGTGGCCGCGAGCAGCCAGAAGACGATCTGCGCGAGAAAGAAGTTGCGGCGATCGGACAGCGCCGAGCGCGAGCCCGAGAGGATCTCCGCGATCTGCTGGATGCCCGGCCCGCCGTCCGACTCGTATTTCTGCAATGCCGACGTCCCGGTGGCCTGGCACATGTCTTCCTGCGGCAGCCGCAGCAGCCAGGAACCGTCGGCCGAGGGCTTGCGGTCGAAGCGTTCGACGACCAGTGCCTTGATATCCCCGAAGCGCGCGATCTCACAGGCCGCGACCGGCAGGCCAAAGGCGGCGACGATCCTGGCGCAGAGCCATTCGTTTTCCACCGAGGTCCGCATGTCGGCGCGCATATTGCCCACCAGTCCCATCGGCAGCTTGAAGATATGCGTGGTGGGCGTACTGCCTTGCGGCAACAGCCATTGCCCGTCCCAGCGCAGCAGCGCGGTCTTTTCCTGCGCGCCGGCGATGGACAGGCGCAGGTCATCGATGGGCTCGCGCAGCCCGAGCACGGGCTCGGCCGTGGCCTCGTGCAGCAGGGTGGCGATGTCCGTCTCGGACAGCGGGCGGCCCTGGACGCGCTTCAGCGCCATCGGCGCTTCCTGCGCCGGCAGCATCTGGAGGGCGCCGGCGCAGTCGCGGCCGAGCTTGGCCAGCAGCGCGAAGGCGTCGGTCCCGCCGGTCTGGTACCGGGCCGCGATGCGCCGTCTGATGGCGTCGCTGTCGGGCAGCAGGTTGTCGAAATAGTTGGCGACTGCCGGCCCACGGTGTGGCTGGTTGCCTGGCGTAAAGGGCAATGACAGGGACAGCGGCCGGCCTTGCGGGTCGGCAATCCAGTCATCGCGATACGCCAGCCGGTCGCCGGCGGGCGTGGTTTCCCAGTGACCCACCGGCAATCCGTTCATCCACAGGTCGAGACGCTTCGCTTGCGTGCCGCGCGCCATGGCTACCAGTCCTCCCGCGGTGGCTGGCCGGTCTTGCCGGCGGTCCGGCTTGCCTTGCGCTTCACGGGCATTTTCGGCTGTGCTACCTGTGTCACCCGGCGCGGATCCTCTTCCGGCGGCGTCACGGTGCCGGAAGGAGGCTCCGGTTCCGGCTGCATGGCGGTATCTGGTGCAGGGGAAAGGACCATCTCCACGCCAAGCACGCGCAGCGCCTTGAACAGCCGCTCCACGCTGGCCGCGGCGGGGTTGGCTTCCAGTTCGGCATAGGTCTGCTGCCTGACGCCGAGATAAGCCGCCATATTTGCCTGCGTCAGGCCCCTGGACTTCCTGAAGCCCTGCAGGATCGGCCGCAGCTGGCTGAGTGTCTTGATGGAATAGTGCATATCGGCGGCTGCCGGCCCGGGATGGCCGGGTATCGTTTGCTGACGATATACAGGATATAACCTGTTTTACGCTTTTACAAGCTATGGCCTGTATTACTGTCGAACAGGTTATGGCCTGTATTGCGAGGTAACAGGAAATCCCCTGCAAGCAAACCGGAATCGTGCCAAATGTGCCGCGGCCTGCAGCCTGGCGACGCCAGTGCAGAGCATGGTGGCAATCGATCTGGCTGAACCAGGATCGCAGTCCTAAGATCATCCTTGCTGGTAGCGGCATGGCCACGGGCGGCCGCGTCGTATCGGCTCGGTGATTCAAAGCATGCAGATCCTTCACAACCAGCAGGCCCACACCATGAATTTCAAGACGATCCTTGTCGACCTGACCGATGGGCCGGCGTGTGCGGCGCGCGTCGAGAGCGCAGCGCAGGTTGCCGCGGCATTCGACGGCAGCGTGGTCGGACTCACGGCAACCGGGACGCAACTGGAGCCGTTTCGCGGTGCAGGGGAAGAGGCCGGACGATATGCCGCCCTCGCACGGGACAAGCTCCAGCACCTGGCTGCGAGACAACATGAAGCGCTGCGGGAGTGGGTGGGGCGAGTCTCGCCGGCGATTCCAACGCGGCATGTCGTGGTTGAAGCTGAAGCCGGCTGGGCGCTGGCTACACACGGCCGTTTCGCCGACCTTATCCTGCCCGGACCGCCCTCCGTACACACCGACATTCCCATCGGACTGCCGGGCGTTGCCGAGTATGTGATGCTGCAAGCGGGACGGCCCATCCTGCTACTGCCGGGGCTGGCCAGCGTCACCCTGGAAGGCCGCGTCGCGATAGCGTGGAATGGCTCGCGGGCGGCCGCCCGGGCGGTAGCGGATGCGATGCCATGGCTGGCGCGTGCCGCCGCCGTGTCTGTCCTGGTGGTTGCGACGGCGAACGAAAGCCGTGAGCCGCAGGCTCACGAAACCCATGAAAGCGACGCGAGCCACGAGAGCGGGCAGCGCCTCATGGCCTGGCTGGCTAGCCACGGCGTCGAGGCTGACCTGCATGTGGAGCAGGGTGACCCGGATGAGGCGCTGCCGCGGCTTGTCGACGCCGTGCAGGCCGGCCTGCTCGTTGCAGGCGGCTATGGCCACTCGCGCCTGCGCGAGCTCGTGCTAGGAGGATCGACCCGCTGCCTGCTACGCCAGTCTGCCTTCCCGGTCTTCATGTCGCACTGACGAGGACATTTGCCACGGCGTCACGCATTTCACGTCCTCGTCCGGCCCGCCGCCCAGTACGGCGCATGCGTGCAGCCACCACGCTGGTCGCGCTTCGCGCAGCCTGTACTTCGATGCCGGCGCAAGCCTAATCGTAGTGCAGGTCGATGCCAAAACCTCCGGCCAGCTCGCAGTCTACGATGCCTGCCGCATAGGCAAAGAGCCATTCTTCGGCCTGTTGCAGGCTGGCTGGCGGGTTAGGCCAGTCTGGCGTAAAGCGGATGCCGAGACCACCGTCTGGCGCGGTGAGATCCACGCGACCGCAGGGCCTGCCCGGTTCGACGGTGCCAGGCACGCATAGGACAACGTGAAACCCTTTGTACGAACGTCTTGTTTCAGTCACATCCTGCCTCCAGGAAAAAGGGCGCTACCACGTGCTGGTTCCTGTAGACCTACGAGCCCATCATGATGGGCACAAAGCTCCATTCGTTGCGCATAATGTATGTTATGTTAAATAGCTGACCGACCCGCGGACGCACGGCCGGCCTGCTGCTCCATATCCGGCCCGCGCGCCCAGACTGCATCCGGCAAATGGATCTCAGTGAATCTGCATGCCGCGCATGGCGTGGATCCGGCCGTGATGTTGCATCAGGTCGTCATACTGGCGCTGGAGCATGGCGCTGGCGTCCGGCGGCAGCGGCTTCATCATGGCCGACCGATACACGCGCCTGGCGGCTTCTTCCTCGTGCTCGCACATACCCAGGATCGCATCGTCGTTGTTCGGCTGCAGCATGTGGCGCACCGCCATCCAGCCGCGGAACAGCGTGCCTTGCATGCTGCCGCGGTCGGCCGGGTTGCCGCCCATGGCGCTGACCATCGATTGCAATTCCCGCACCGAGCCGCGGCAGGATTCCGCGGTGCTGGCGAGAATGTCGCGAAGTTGCGTATCATGCACATTATTGGCGCCGCTGGTGCAGGCCAGTTCGCTGTCCTTGCCAGCCTCGATCAGCTGGTTCAGGGCGAGGACACTTAGTTGTTGGGTTTCGGCCATGGCTTTCTCCCATCATTTCAGCCGGCGAGGCCGGCGTTTGCGCGAATCGCCAGATTGCCAATCGGGAACCGCAGCGGCGCTGGCGCGCAGGCGGCGACATATGCCTGCCGTCGCCTCCTCTTTCTAGGTGACGAACCTGATAAGAAGTTTAGGCGCGAGTTTTCGTATGAGATAGAAACTCAGGCGCATGGCGCATTTCAACCATGGGTCGAGCGCCGGTTAACGTTGGAGCACTCCGGGCGAGTGCTTTAAAGCACAATACCGTGCTCTGCCCTTGGCTTGGCAATATCGCTCTTTTCGGCAAGTACCGCCATGAGTTCGCGTTCGATCTTCTGACAGATCTGATGGGCCTCCAGGGCCCTGCTTAACGGTGATGTTGCCGGCCGCCGGACTAATAGCGCCCTGCCGCGAGCCGCTCCAGTGCCGCATCGATGGCACCCAGGGACGCATGCAGGCCAGCCGCATGCGCTTCGTCCCTGAGCTGGCGCAGGTTTTCCTGAAGCGCCGGCGTGCCGCCCCCCTCCTCTTCCTGTCCGGCATTGATCAGGGCGCGGCCCCTGCGGATCAGGAAGTCGCCCCACGGAAACGGCTCAGGCCGCATGTAATCCTGTAGCGCCGCAAGGTAGCGATCCGCTTCCTGCCAGCGCCGCAACGACACGGAAACATCGATCGCGGCTTCCAGCAGGTCGACGTGGCAATGGCTTACGCAGCCTTGCGCCAGGATTGCCTCGGCCTGCCGCAAGGCGTGGAGTTGCCGGCCGGGATCGCGTGTGGTGCGTGCCAGGAAGCCCAGCACGGTGGGTCCGGAGTAGCGCAGCCCGCTGGCATGGCTGAGCTGCAGCGCCTCGTCGAGCAGTGCCTCGGCTTCCTGCACCTGGCCGAGCGCGCCGAGGGCGAGGCCCAGCCGCGCCAGCACCTCGGCCTCGAAGCGCCGTGCGCCCAGCCGACGCGTCAGCGCCAGGGCCAGCCGCGCGTGCGCTTCGGCTTGCCGCCAGTCGCCGGCCAGCTGCGCGGTCGAGGTCATCACGTCGTGGGCCAGCATCTCGCTGCGCGCATCGCCGATGCGCTGCGCCAGGCGCAGCCCTTCCTCGCAACTGGCCCGCGCAGCATCGAGCTGGTTGCGGAACAGCTCCACCGCGCCCACCATCGGCAGGTTGGCGCATTCGATGCGGACAAAGCCGTGTGCCCGCGCCAGCCCGACGCAGCGGACAAAGTGCGCATGGGCGGTAATCATGCGGCCTTGCTGGTAGTAGGCATCGCCGAGGCCGCCAAGCGCACGCGCCTCGCCCAGCACCGATCCGGCCGCGCGCGCGTAGCCGAGGGCGCGCTGGTGGGCGGCCAGGCACCGGTCCATGTCGCCCATCGGGAAATAAAGATTGCCGCGCAGCGATTCGATCTCGGCCAGGCGCTCGGACTGGCCCAGTTCGGCGGCGGCCTGCTCGGCTTCGCGCAGCGCCGACAGGGCCTCGTCATGGCGGTCGAGCAGGCGCAAGGCCGCCGCCGTGCCCTGCCAAGCCCGGGCCTGCTGCGCCGCCCCGCTCGCAAGCGGCTGGGCCTGCCGGAACGCTTGCAGGGATTGCGCGGCCAGCCCGAGGTCCAGCGCCAGTTCGCCGTGCAGGCAGGCAAGCGCATGCCGGCAGGCGACATCGCTGTCCAGCCGCTGCGCGCGCTCGACCAGGCGCAGCGCGCGCTCGCCGCGGAAGTGCGCCGCCTCGTGCCGTGCCGCGGCAGCATAGGCCTCGGGCGCGCCGGGGTCGCCCGCGGCATCCAGGTGCTCGGCCATCAATGCCGGGTCCCTGCCCTCGTACCAGGCCGCCGCGCGCCGGTGCAGGTTCTGCCGGCGCGACTTGAGCAGCGACGCGTATACCGCCTCATGGATCAGCGCATGCATGAACAGGTAGTCGTCGCCTTCCGGCCTGGTCATGGCAGCCATGACCAGGCGCTCGCACGCATAGTCGGGATCCTGGATCAGGTGCCGCAGCGCAGCGGGGCTGAAGCGCTGGCCCAGCACCGCAGCGGCCTGCAGCGCCTGCCGGTCGGCGGTGGAAAAACGGTCCAGCCGCGCCAGCACGATGCTCTGCAGCGTCCCGGGCAGTTCATCGGCGCCGGCTTCAGCGCCCGCCTCGGCGCCGCGCAGCAACTGGTCGAGGAACAGCGGATTCCCTTCGGCGCGGCGAATGCAGGAAGCGGCGACTGCCGGATCGACCTGCCGGTAGCAGGCGGCCAGTTCGTGCGCTTCGGCATCGTCGAGCGGGCCGAGGTCGATGGTGGTCAGTGGCGCGCCCTGGCTGGTCGCGCGCCAGGCGGCATCGACCGGGTCGTGCTCGGGGCGCACGGTCAGCACCAGAACCAGCGCATGGCCGCGCGTTGCCGCCGCCAGCTGCGCCAGGCAATCGAGCACCGTGCGCTCAGCCCAGTGCACGTCTTCGACCACGATCAATAACGCTCGCGCGGCGCTGCGTCGGGTGGCCAGCGTCACCATCAGCCGCTGCACGCCGCGCTGCCTGCTGGCGGGGTCCATCGCGGCCAGCGCGGCGGCATGGTCGGAGGACTGGGGCAGCTCCAGCATGTCACGCACGAACATCACGTCTTGCTCGGCAAGTTGCCAGGCGGCGAGCGTGGCTTCGATGGCAGCCGCGCTGCCGCCTTTCGCGCCGGGACTCCGCGCGGCGCCCATCAGGCTGTGAGCGAGCATGCGCATGGGATCGCCGCCGCTGCCGGCGCCGAAGTCGAGCACCAGCACCCGGTGTGCCTCCAGTCCGCGTTCGCGCGCCAGCGCGACGAAGCGTCCGGCCAGCCGGCTCTTGCCGATGCCGGCCTCGCCGCGGATCAATACGACGCGGCCATGGCCCGAGCGCAGGCAGCTGTCGGCCACGCCGGCCAACTGCGCCAGTTCCGCGTGCCTGCCGACGAAGGCATGCTCGGCCGGCGCCTGCTCCACCCCAAGGAAACGCCGCATGCGCCACAGCGGGATCGGCTCTGCTGCACCGGGCAGCACGGCGCGGGCCACGCAATCGGCTTCCAGGCGTCCGGGCAGCGCCTGGTAGACCCGGTTGGACACCATCGTGCCACCGGCCTCGGCGGCCTGCATTGCTTGCAAGGCCACGCCGACCGGGCCGCCGGTAAGCGTCAGGTCGCTGTCGCCACAGGCCGCCAGCACCTGCCCGCTTGCCAGGCCGACGCGGGCCTGCAGCCGCGAACCGGCGGTACCGGCCAACCGCGCCAACGCCGCATGCAGCGCCCCGGCGGTGTGCAGCGCGCGCTCGGCGTCGTTGCCGTGCGCCACCGGCACCCCAAACACGATGGTCAGCCGGGTGCCGATCTCATCGGTAATGTGGCCGCCACAGGCGCCGGCCAGGGCCCTGGCCTGCTGGCGCCAGCAGGCCAGGGCCTGGTGCAGCTGCTCAGGCTCCAGCGCACCGCCGGCGCCCTCCTCCTCCAGGCTGGCCACCAGTACCACCGCGTGGCGCAACTGCGGCTCGGGTGTCAAGGCGGCCGCCAGCATGGCAGTGGGTGGGGCCGCGTCCGGTCCGGGCGCTGCTTGCCCGGCGCCGGCACTGTCGTCGCCACCTAGGCTGCCTGCCGCCGGCTCGCGCCGCGCGCGCAGGATGGCCTGGTACAGCGCCTCGGTCTCTGGTTCCGGCGACACCCTGAGCTCGCGTTGCAGCGCCGCACGGCACAGGCGGTATTGCTTGAGTGCCAGGGCCTGCCTGCCCTGCCGCTCGTACAGCCGGATCAGCACCCGGTGCACGCCCTCCTGCAGCGGGTCGAGCGCAAGCAGGCGCGTGGCGCAGGCGATGGCAAGATCGGTCGCGCCGGCCTGTTCGTGGTGGGCCAGCAACTTCGCCAGGGCGCCCAGCGCCACGCCGCGCAGGCGCTCGCGCTCGATCGCCAGCCAGTGGTCGAAGGCCGGCGCAGCGGCATGGAAGCCCTCCAGCAAGTCGCCACGGTACAGGTCCGCCGCGCGGGCCAGAGATGCCGGCGTGGCTTCACGGGCACACTGCTCGAACTCGCACACGTCGATCGCGATCCCGACCAGCGTCACGCAGTCGCCTTCCGCCAGCAGCACGTGCTGGCCCTGCGTGCCCGCATCGTCAAGCGCCCGGCGTGAGGCGCTCAGCGCCTGGCGCAGGCTGCTGCGCGCCTGCTCGGCGTTGCTCTCCGCCCAGCACAGCGCGGCCAGCTTGTCGCGCGGCTGGGCACGCCCCTGGGCCAGTGCGAGGTACGCCAGCACGGCGCGCGCCTTGCGCGCCGTCAGCGGGATCGGCGTGCCGTCGGCGGAACTGAGCTGGAAACCGCCGAACAGGTCGAGACGGGCGCGGGTCATGGGAGGGAAACTGGCAAGCCCATCCTTTATAGGCGACGGCAAAGGACTACGCTGCGCCCGCAGCCGCGAAGGCATGTAGCCGTTACTTTCCGGCCCACGGCAACTTTCACGATTCTTTCACGCCGGACTGCCGGCCCCCTTCACGGCCCCTGCCTAGTATCAGGACAACCCCGGGTCGCGCGGCATCACCGCAGCGCGGATTGACTGGCTGTCTTAACGGGTTGTTTTAACGGGCTGTTTGTCGAGACAAGCGTTGTCTCCATCACACTGGAAGGATTGCGTCATGGCACATACTGATTCGCGGAGTGTTTCGGTTTCAAGCACCAACGCCAGCTCGATCGAGCGCTTCGAGGCGGCCCTGGAACTGCTGCACGGCTACTACGGCGACCCGCTCACGGTGATCGACCATGCCCTGGCGGAAGACCCCGGCTTCGTGATGGGGCATGCGCTGCGCGCCGGGATGATGATCACCGCCGGCGACGGCGCCGTAGCGCCGCTGCTGCGCGAAAGCGTCGAAGCAGGCGAAGCGCTGTCCGCCGGCGCGAACGAGCGGGAGCGCCGGCATATCGCCGCGGCGCGCGCCTGGCTGGATGGACACTTCACACGCTCGATCCAGCTCTATGGCGACATCGTGATCGACTACCCGCGCGACAGCCTGGCGCTGCAGGTTGCCCATATCGGGGACTTCCTGCTCGGGCAGTCCACCTTGCTGCGCGACCGCATCGCCCAGGTGCTGCCCCACTGGAACACCCGCGTGCCGGGCTTCGGCTATGTGCTTGGCATGCATGCCTTCGGCCTGGAGGAAACGCACCGGTACGAGCAGGCCGAGGAACGCGGCCGCTTCGCGCTGGAACTGAACCCGCGCGATCCCTGGGCGATCCACGCCGTGGCCCACGTGATGGAAATGCAAGGCCGCCAGGACGAAGGTATCGACTGGCTGAGCGGGCGTGCCGGCGACTGGTCGCAGGACAACATGATGGCCGTGCACAACTGGTGGCACCTGGCGCTGTTCCATCTGGAGCTTGGCCACGCCAGGCAGGTGCTGGACATCTACGACGCGCACATCCGCGAGAACCAGTCTTCGGTCGCACTGGAACTGATCGATGGCTGCGCCATGCTGTGGCGCCTGCACTTGCGCGGCATCGACGTGGGCTCGCGCTGGGACGAACTGGCCGACACCTGGCAGGCACGCGGCGCGCAAGGGTACTACGCCTTCAACGACACCCATGCGGCGATGGCCTTCTTGTGCGCCGGGCGCGATGACGCGCTCGCCGCCCTGCTCGCCGGCATGCGCGCCGCGGCGGCCGGAGGCGGCTGCAACGCGATGATGACGCGCGATGTCGGCCTGCCGGTGACCGAGGCTTTGATCGCCTTCTCGCGGCGCGACTACGATCGCACCATCGAACTGCTGATGCCGGTACGCCAGATCGCGCACCGCTTCGGCGGCAGCCATGCCCAGCGCGACCTGATCAACCTGACATTGATCGAGGCGGCGCTGCGCGGCGAGCACGCCAACCTGGCCTGCGCGCTGGCGGCCGAGCGCATGGAGCTCAAGCCGATGAACCCCAGCCTCAGCAAGCTGGTGCAGCGTGCCTCCGCGCTGCAGCGCGAAGCGGCGGACGGCACGCGGGACGCGGCGGCCGTGAAGGCGGCATAGGGCTGGTGCGGGATGTGTGCGGAGAGCCCGACGGTGTCCTGAGTCAGCGACAACCGTTACGCATCCGGTGGACCATAAGCCACGGTGACCACGGCACGTGCGCCCGCGGCCACCCCCACCGTCTGCGACGGCGGCTGCGGTTTCAGGAGCGCGCTGCCCGTCAGCACGTCGGCGGCAACGACGGTATAGCTGCCAGCAACCAGGTTGGACAGCGTGGACGGCTGGGTAACGGTCTGGCGGAACTCGCCGGGCCCCAATACCGTGATGGCCGCCGACGTTCCTGACGGCAGGCCGAAGATCGAGATCGTCAGCGAGCCAGTGCCGTCATTGCCTTCGTCTTCCCCGCCCCCTCCGCAGGCCGCGATGCCAAGGCAGCAGGCGATGAAGAGTTGGCAAAGCGAGGATCGAAGTGCTACAGGCATGACACGCTCCTTTCCCGGCTCAGGCACAGCCTTTCATCCCATCGCGTGCTGGCGCGATGCGGTTCGCGTGGGCAGGGCGCGGACCATTTCAATTCAATGACAGGGCGTGCCAGGGAGCGGCGTCCCATAGCTTGTTATCCCATGACAGGCATCGCCTTGCGTGAGGGGGCCCTCCGCACTCGCTTCCGGGTCGATGGGAAATCTTCCGACCTTGGTGCAGCAGAAACGAAATTCCGTCGAAGGCGCCGGGGAATTAGCCACTGTCGGGGAAACCATGGCGGAACGCCCGGCCGGCGCGGGCGGCTGAGGGGCTGGAAACTTGTTCGTCACTTGCGCAGCCTTGGGAGATGGCGCAGGCGCCGGAACGTTCCTCGTTGCTGGCGAAGCCGTGGCGGGTTGCTCAAGTCTTGGAACGCTTTTTGGGGCCGTGGGGGCCATCGGGGCCGTGCGCCTGGTGGCTTGCTCGACGTTCCGATCCTGTGCGTCGGGAGTAACGCACTGACTGTTCTCGCAGATGCGCTCCCCTTTGCACTGCATATCATATTGGCATCCAACGGCTCCGGCGTGAGGAGCAAACCCAGCCGCCATTGATATGCCGAAAAGCACGCCTAGCGCTTTCATATTAGCTTTGGCCCCTTTGCCCTTTTTTGGCGCCCTTCACGCTTCACTCGGAACGAGCGCTCGGCATGAACCCGTGGTCCGGAGGCGGGCACCATTTCTAGTATGGAATGCGCGCGCGCTGAGCGCCACCCTGGCCTGCCATGCAGAGGCGCGCTGACGGCCGCGCCATTGGATGCGGGCGCGGCTAAAATGCACGCATGAGAGCCACTTAGGAATCACTATCCGATCAGAGTCGGGGGTCGGGACCAGTCAAAATCCAGGAGGTCCACAATGAAAGCGAATCAGGCACAGTGATCTGCGCGCAGGGTGAAGCGATGACCAACGGACGACGCGGAAGCGGTCCAAAGCTTTTCGGAACCGGACGGATCGTGCTCTGGCGCGGCGGAAGCATCTCGATTGGTCATGCGGAAGAGGAGACCGGTTTCCATGCGCATCACGCAATTCAGGTCACGCTCGCGCTCTCCGGTGGCCCGGTGCGCATCCGGAGTCCCGGGGAAGGCTGGGCCGCCTATCAAGCCGCGATCATTGCCGCAAATCACCCTCACGCCTTTGAGGCACGCCGCGAGCTGATTGCGCTGATCTTCACCGAACCCGAATCACACGAAGGAAGGATGCTGCGTGAACGCTTCCGTGCAGGAGTCGCATCGCTGACCCCAGATACCTTCGCCGCCGAGTCTGCGGGACTCGCGGCCGCCTATCAGGCGGATGCCCCTGACAAAGACCTTATCCTCCGCGCCCGGGCCGTGATTGCAAGGCTCACCCTGGCCCAGGCATCACCGCCAAAAGTGCTCGACAATCGGATCGAGCGCGCTATTGAAGTGCTGCGCGAACGGATCGGCGAGACGGTTACGATGACCGAGATCGCCGAGACCGTCCATCTCTCCCCGGAACGTTTCCGCCATCTGTTCCTGAAGGAAACCGGCATCCGGTTCCGGCCCTACGTGCTGTGGCTGCGCCTTGAACTCTCCCTCGCCTCATATGCTGCCGGGCATAACCTGACCGAAGCTTCCTGTGCCGGGGGCTTCGCCGACTCCGCCCATTTCTCCCGCACCTTCAAGCGCATGTTCGGCGTCCTGGCGGTCGGAATCCGCGTCCAGCGGGTCCGAGCCGAAACTTAGCCGTTTCGTTCAAGCTGCCCGCAATACGGGACGGCAAACTGGCGACTCGTTTCCAACAGAAAGGAGCATCGCCATGAATCCCACCACCCAATCCCAATGCAAGTGCATCGCTTGCCCGGGCGCCAGCTGCACCTGCGGTTGCCAGAAGGCAGCCGAACGTAACGCTTGCTCCTGCGGGCCGCAGTGCTCCTGCGGGCCGCAATGCCCTTGCAGAGCCGGCAGCGGCCCTGTAACGAGCTGATTCACAGCCTGAGACCGTAGGGTCGGCCCATGCCGTTTGGCCGGCCCGACGGCGTTCTCATCCTTCCCGATTTTCCCGAGTCGGCGTCACGACCGCATGTGCTTAAGTTCGTCAATGCGCAGGCGATAGCTTCGTAGCAGACAAGCCTTGTCGGCACACAGGTTGCGAGAATTACGAAGCCATGCCCGTTGGTCCGCGCGTAGCCGCGCCCTGTTGGCTGATGCTTTCATCTTCTGCTGATAAATTCCTGACAGGACCTTATCGGCGCGCGCCAATTCCGCATCGCCGCAAATCAGCTGGGTTTGAATAGAAATGAACTGGCTGCAATCAAAACTTCGCATCAACGCAGTCCTTGTCTCGCTTTGAGTTTCCAGCAGCCCCGGCTTGCACAACCCCGGCAGAGACTTGCAAGCGACGTTGCGTCCGACCCACGCCATGTCTTGCGCACCATATTGCTTGACGAAGCGGTTGATGCCTGCATGGGTTACCCCCCGTTGCATTGCGTTTGCCGCGATGATCTCGTTGCAGAGCGAGTCCTCCGTATAGGTCCTCCCATCCCGCCGGTAGCAACTGTGAAAGCCAAGCAGCCCCGTACCAACGACACTGCGGCGTTCCCCGGAAGCAAACAGTATGGAAGCGCAAGCGGACGCACACCTGGCATTATCCGGAACTGTTGTATAGACGCGGATCTTGTCCATCGCATCGACGATCCGGAACGCGGCCTCAACGTTGCCTCCTGAACTATTCAAGACGAGGGTCACGAGTCCTTCGCGATCACGGTCAGCTATTCTGGCGACTGAGAGGAACTTCTCTGCGTCACCGTCCTGGATTCGCCCTTCGCCGATGATCATTCTCAGATCAAGCTGTGGCTGGTGGTAGATCTTGAATTCCATTCCCGGCACCAGACCAGGACATATCAGAGCCGCAAGACAAAGCCCGTGGAGCCACATCCGGATCACGCGCCGAATCCCCACGCCCATCACCACCGAGTGCCCGGTGCTGCGCATAAACGCTCCCTCGGAATGCGAAGGTTGGCCGGTGCAATGGAGCCACCGGCAGAATCCGCTTTGTGCTCTCAAGCATATAGTGAGGACGTCGCCCCAGAGGAAAGTGCGTGTGTTGGGCTACCCTGAGAGACCGAGCCTGGGAAGGCCTGGCGTCTTCCGACGGAGGAGCGATCATGTGGATGAACTGGCTTCTGATCTTTGTTCCGGCCGCGATCGCCCTGGAACACCTCGCTCCAGCACAGCATCTGCCGATCTTTGTCGCCTCGTCGCTGGCGATCCTGCCGCTGGCCGGCCGCATGGGCCATGCCACCGAGCAACTGGCGGAGCGCCTGGGCGAAGCCGTCGGGGGACTGCTCAACGCGACCTTCGGCAATGCGGCCGAACTGATCATCGCGCTGGCGGCATTGCGTGCCGGGCTCCAGGAGGTGGTGGAGGCGTCCATCGTCGGTTCCATTGTCGGCAACCTGCTGCTGGTGTTCGGCGCGGCGATGCTCGCCGGCGGCCTGCGCTATCCCGAGCAGCGCTTCAACCCGCGCGGCGCGCGTTCGCAGGCGACCATGCTGATCCTGTCGGCGATCGCGCTGATTCTTCCGGCCAGCTTCGAAGCCGTGGAGGGCAAGTCAGCGGTGCTGCTCCGGCTCAGCGCCTGGATCTCGATCGCGCTGCTCGTCGTCTACGGGCTGTACCTGGTGTACTCGCTGGTCACGCATCCCGCGCTGTTCCGCAGTGCGCACGAAGCGCAAGGGGCCGTGCCCGAAGGCACGGAGGACAAGCCCCCGGCCCCCGCGGGACGGGCGCTGGCGATACTGGCGGCGGCCACGGTCGGGACGGCGTGGATGAGCGAGATCATGGTGAATTCGCTCGAGCCGATGATGCGCGACTATGGGCTCAGCGACATCTTTGTCGGCGCCTTCTTGGTCGCGATCCTGGGCAATGCGGCCGAGCACGCCTCGGCGATTACCGCGGCGCTGAAGAATCGCATGGACCTGTCATTCTCCATTGCGGTCGGATCAAGCGTCCAGGTGGCGCTGTTCGTCGCGCCGCTGCTGGTGCTGGCGAGCCATTTCTTCGGACCGGAGCCGATGGACCTGGCCTTCCGTCCCGCGCTGGTCCTGATCGTAATCCTGTCGGTGCTGGTCACGGCGCAAATGGAGAGCGACGGCAAGGCCGACTGGTTCAAGGGCATCCAGTTGCTGGTCGTCTATTACGCCCTCGCGCTCACCTTCTTCTTTCTGCCGCAGTAGCCCGCGGCGCCCTTCAGCGTCCCATGCGGCGGTCATAGCTGCGCGATACGCGCTCGAGCAGGCCCGGGTCGCGCGGATTGGGCGCGTTGAATTCCACCCGCACGCTGCCGTCGCCCTGCTGGCGCACGCTCGCCATGACGGTGTCGCCGTCCCTGCTGCCGACCAGCGTGCCGGACGAGGGCTCCTGCGTGGTGATCACCAGGCCCTGGTCGCGCATGGCATCGGCGGCCGCGTAGAACGAGCGGTCGAAGCTGGCCGGCGCCCCCGGCGGCGCCGGGTAGCCGTAGTAGGTGCAGCCTGGCAGCGCGAGCACGGCGGCGAAGCTCAGGGCAAGGCTCATGGTCAGGCTCATGGCAATACGGGTGCGCAACATGGTGACGCCCTCCTCCACTTGAAGCTATGCCATCAGCAGCGCCTCGTATTCCTCCTGGAACTGGTGGAGGGAATTGTCCGGTCCCATCGTCACCCTGTTGCCAGGCATCGCCAGCGCCTAACTGGCGCTTCTGCCCAAAAGATCATATAAACCTTAGCACAAGGCAGGTTATTGCCAAGGGGGCGCCGCATGCGTGCTTGCTGGGAACCGGGCCCGGCCCCGTGTACGTCGGCAGCGGCTACCTGCCTGCCGGCGATTACTGGCGGCTCGGCGCTATCTTTGGTGCCATCTACATTGTGGCATTTCTGCTGACTGGCGTGCCCCGGCTGATTTGAGGGAGCTGGACTATGAGACATCGGCTTGGGATCCTGCGGAAACCGGTCGCCGCGCTGGGCTGTCTCTGCCTGCTCGGTCTCGGGACGACGACGGCCATGGCGCGGCAGGTCTTCGACACGCCCGACGCGGCCATGGCGGCCTTCGGCAAGGCCGTCCGCGATAATGACGAGGTGGCGATGAAGGGCATGCTCGGCGCCAATTTCCGCAACGTCATTCCACCGGTTGGCGCCGACGTCCGGAAGCGCTTCGACAGTGCCTGGGCCGTGTCGCACCAGGTCCGGCAATCGGGCAAGCATGCCGTGATCGCAGTCGGCAATGACGGATGGACCCTGCCCGTGCCGCTGGTCAAATCCGCCAGGGGATGGCAGTTCGACACACAGGCTGGCGCCCGGGAAATGCGCGTGCGCCGCATCGGCCGGAACGAGCTGGCCGTGATCCAGACCCTGCAGGCGATCTGCGACGCGCAGACCGAGTACGCCGAGGCGAGCCACGACGGCGAGAAGCGGATGGTCTATGCCAGCAGGCTCTCCAGTACGCCGGGCAAGCACGACGGGCTCTATTGGCCGACCGGCGCGGGCGAGCCGCCCAGCCCGCTCGGGACCGCCTTCCGCGACGCCGGCACGCGCAATGCGAGCAAGGAGGGCTACCACGGCTACCAGTACAAGCTGCTGACCGCGCAAGGGGCGCACGCCGACGGCGGCGCGCTCGACTATGTGGTCGACGGCAAACTGTTCGGCGGCTTCGCGGTGATAGCGTGGCCGGTGCGCTATGGCGACACCGGGGTGATGAGCTTCATCGTCAACCACAAGGGACAGGTCTACGAGCGCGATCTCGGCGCCAACAGCGCCGCCCGCGCCGCGGCAACGAAGTCCTTCGATCCGGCCCCCGGCTGGAGGAGGGTATCGCCATGAAAGCCCGTGCGCTCACCACAGCCTGTTGCGCCGTGCTGGCGCTGGCCGGGTGCCAGAGCGCCGCGCCGCCGGCAGTGAGTCCGTCTGGCGCGGGCACGGCGCAGGCACAGAGCCAGCCCGCGCCCTATAAGGCCGAGGAGATCGAGGCCATGGTCGCTCCGGTCGCGCTCTACCCCGATCCCCTGCTCTCCCAGGTCCTGATGGCCTCCACCTATCCGCTGGAGGTCGCCCTCGCCGCGCGCTGGGTCAAGGCGCATCCGGCCGTGCAGGGCGATGCCGCGGTCAAGGCCGTGCAGAACGAGTCGTGGGATGTCAGCGTGAAGTCGCTGGTGGCCTTCCCGCAGATCCTGGAGCCGATGGGCGACAAGCTCGACTGGACCCAGAAGCTTGGCGATGCCTTCCTGGCCCAGCAGAAGGACGTGCTCGATGCGGTGCAGCGCCTGCGCGCGCGCGCCCGGCAGGCCGGCCACCTCGAGTCGGGGCCACAGCAGACCGTGACCGTGGAAACGGCGGGCCCTGCCGGCTCTGCGCAACAAACCATCGTGCGCATCGAGCCGGCCAGCCCGGACGTGATCTACGTGCCCGTGTATGACCCCGCGATCGTCTATGGCGGCTGGGGCTATGCGGGCTACCCGTACTACTACTGGCCACCCTACGGCGCCTATTACCCGGGCGACTCCATCGGCAGCGGCATTGCATGGGGCATCGGCCTGGCTGCGGCCATCGCCATCTTCGGCAACTGCGACTGGAACAACGGCGGGGTCCATGTAGAGCATCACAAGGCGAGGAACATCGACCGCAATTTCGACGCAAGCAAGTTCGAGGGCGGACGCTGGCAGCATGACGCGCGCCACCGCCAGGGGGTTGCCTATCGCGACAATGCCACGCGCGAGAAATTCGGCCGCAGCACCGCGGACGCGGCGGGCCGCAACGGCTTCCGCGGGCGCGATGGAAGCGGTGGGGCCGGCGGCCGGGACAATGGCTTCCAGGGCGTAGGCAGCGGCGGCGGCGCCATGCAGCGCGACGCCAGTCGCGGGAGAGCGAGCCTGCAGTCGGGCTCGGCCCGTGCCTCCGGCTTTGGCGGCGGCGCGCGCATGGGCGGCTTTGGCGGACGGGGCGGCGGCGGACGGCGCTAGGGGATCCCTGCTTGCGTTTCCTGCGTTGCAAACGGCTGGGCGGTTGAACTTCCCCAGGGTGCCACCCAAGACCCTGCGGGGAACCGGTTCGGCTTGGCCAAGACCCCGCGTAAACCCCAATGACATAAGCGTTACATTGACAGTTTGCTGACAGCCTTCCCCCCATAGAATCTGCCCCTTGCAAGCCTGCGGCGCGTGCCGGATAGCATCCGGCATCGGCGCACCAGCGGTTCGGACACCTCGACAGGAACACAGATGGAAAACGGAGCACGCGAACAGATCCCGGCCACACTAATCCCCGGCGACGGCATCGGCCCCGAAGTCGTAGATGCCACCGTCAGGGTGCTGGACGCGCTCGGCGCCCCATTCGCCTGGGATCTCCGGCGCGCGGGCATGGCCGGCGTCGAATACAGCGGCGACCCGATGCCGGAAGACACGCTCGACAGCATCGGCCGCACCGGCCTTGCGCTGAAGGGCCCGCTGACCACGCCGGTGGGCGGTGGCTTCCGCTCGGTCAATGTGCGCCTGCGTGAAGCATTCAACCTTTACGCCAATGTGCGCCCCGCGCGAACGCTGGTGCCCGGCCGCTTCGACAACATCGACCTGGTGCTGGTGCGCGAGAACGTCGGCGGCTTCTACGTGGCCCACGACTACTACATCCCGGTCGGCGACGACCCGCATGCGGTGGCGGTGTCTACGGGCACCAACACGCGCGACGCCTGCCGCCGCATTGCCCGCTTCGCGTTCGAGTACGCCGTCAAGAACGGCCGCAAGAAGATCACGGTGGTGCACAAGGCCAACATCCTGAAGGCGCTCACCGGCATCTTCCTGGAAGCGGCGCGGGAAGTCGCCGGCGACTACGCAGGGCGCGTCGAGATGGACGACATCATCGTCGACGCCTGCGCGATGCAGCTGGTGCTCAACCCGTGGCGCTTCGACATGCTGCTCTGTACCAACCTGTTCGGCGACATCCTGTCGGACCAGATCGCCGGCCTGGTCGGCGGGCTGGGCATGGCGCCGGGCGCCAACATCGGCGACCACGCGGCGATCTTCGAGGCGGTCCATGGCTCGGCGCCCGACATCGCGGGCAAGGGCATTGCCAACCCGATCTCGCTGATGCTGGCCGCCGGGCTGATGCTCGACCACGTGGGGAGGCAGGACCTCGCCGCGCGGTTGCGCAGTGCCATCGAGCTGACGCTCAACCAGGATCAGGTGAAGACCGGAGACCTCCACGGCACGGCCTCCACGCTGCAGTTTGCCGACGCGGTAACCAGGCGCATCGTTTCCGCGGGCTGACCGCCCAAGCCCGGCCGGCAGGCGGCGTCCGCCGGCCGGCGCAGCAAGCCTTGCCAGCGCGCAGGGTTGCCCCCCCACGGTCGTTCCTCCATGTTCCGGCACGCTGTCCCGTGCCGGCGGGATCGGCTTTGCCTTGAAATCCGTGCGCCGGGACGACGCACACAGCCGGCTCGGGTGTCCCCCTCGTGCCTCCCTCGTGGCCATTCGTGGCTTCGTGGCCTGGCCGGCAAAGAGATACAGAAATAAATGTTGACCCTGCTCGCCTACTCGATGGTGATCGTGTTCATGGCACTGATCATGACCAAGCGGCTCTCTGCCATGGTGGCGCTGATCCTTGTGCCGATTGCCTTCGGCGCGGCCGGCGGCTTCGGCCCGGAACTTGGTGCGATGATGCTCGACGGCGTCAAGAAGCTGGCGCCGACCGGCGTGATGCTGATGTTCGCCATCCTGTATTTCGGCCTGATGATCGACGCCGGCCTGTTCGACCCGGTGGTGCGCTTCATCCTGAAGCTCGTCGGCGGCGACCCGGTCAAGATCGTGGTCGGCACCTTCGTACTGGCGGCGCTCGTATCGCTGGACGGCGACGGCTCGACGACCTACATGATCACCTGCGCCGCCATGCTGCCGCTCTACAAGCGTCTCGGCATCAGCCGGCTCGTGCTGGCGTGCGTGATCATGATGGCGGGCGGGCTGATGAACATCCTGCCCTGGGGCGGCCCAACCGCGCGCGCGGCCAGCGCGCTGGGCGTGGACGTGGGCTCGCTGTTCGTGCCGATGATCCTGCCGATGATCGTCACCGGCATGTGGGGCGTGTTCGTGGCCTTCGTGCTGGGCCGCCGCGAGCGCAACCGGCTTGGCACCCTGGCACTGATGAGCGCCGGGCCAGGCCACGCCGGTCTGTGTCCGGGCCACGACGGCGACACCGGGCCGGCGGTTGCCGCCAGCGATCCGCAGATCGCCAGGCCCAGGCTGCTGTGGTTCAACTTCCTGCTGACCATCGGCCTGATGGCCATGCTGATCCTCGGCACCCTGCCGCTGCCGGCCCTGTTCATCGTGGCCTGCGCGATCGCGCTGATGGTCAACTACCCGACTCTGCAGGAACAGAAGGAGCGCATCGGCGCGCACGCAGCCAACGTCGTGCCGGTGGTGTCGCTGATCTTCGCCGCCGGCGTCTTCGTCGGCATCCTGTCGGGCACAAAGATGGTCGACGCCATTGCCCACAGCGTGATCAGCGCCGTGCCTGACTGGATGGGTCCCTATATGGCCCTGGTGACCGGTGTGCTGAGCGTCCCGTTCACGTTCTTCATTTCGAACGACGCGTTCTATTTTGGCATCCTGCCGATCCTGGCCAAGGCCGCCGCGGTCTACGGCATCGGCGCCGTCGAGATCGGGCGCGCTTCGCTGATCGGGCAGCAGGTCCACCTGCTGAGCCCGCTGGTCGCCTCAACCTATCTGCTGGTCGGCCTGGCGGAAGTCGAGTTCGGCGACCATCAGCGTTACACCCTGCTGTGGGCGCTCTCGGCGGCGGTGGTCATGCTGGTGGCTACAGTTGCCTTCGGGGTGATCCCGGTGGTGGGCCATATCGGCTGACGGCGAGGAATACCACGCCAGCATGGATTCTCCGGCGTCTCACGATTTCGCTTTCAGGTGGCCGATCCATCAACTTGGCCAAGTGCCCCGCCCCGATACCGCCCCGCTTGGCACCTACTCATCTCTTCGGCTATCCTGATCAGGCATGCTTGGCGTTGCGACGCTGTCATGAAAGGATTTCTGAGTACAATATCTTTGCATACCGAATTTTGAGGACGAGATGGCGACTGGCACTGTGAAGTGGTTCAACAGCGAAAAGGGGTATGGGTTCATTACGCCAGACGATGGCGGCAAGGACCTGTTTGCGCATCACAGCGAAATCCAGGGGACTGGCTTCAAGTCACTCGAGGAAGGCGCAAAAGTTGAATTCGAGGTCACGCAAGGCCAGAAAGGCCCGCAAGCATCGAAGATTCGCAAGCTATAGCTGCTCGCGCCGGGCAGAACCCCAATACAGAGCCAAAGAGGCCCTTTTTCATTGCAAAGGGCCTCTTTGTTTTTGAGGTACTGGTGTCCTCCGGGGGCGTTCGCCCCGGCATGCCGTTCGGACAGGCCACTGTCGCTGGTAGCGACAGTGGCCTGTCCCCACGTCATTCCATATGCTGGCCGCCGTTGATGGCGAGGTTCGCGCCGGTCACATACGCCGCATCTTCGGAGCAAAGGAAAGCAACCAGTCCCGCCACTTCCTCAGGCTTGCCCAGGCGCCCCATCGGAATCTGCGGCAGTATCTTGCTGTCCATGATCTCCTGCGGCACGGCCGTCACCATCTTGGTGGCCAGATAGCCCGGCGATACCGTGTTCACGGTTACGCCTTTCCTGGCGACTTCCAGGGCCAGCGCCTTGGTGAATCCGTGCATGCCGGCCTTGGCCGCGGAATAGTTGGTCTGGCCAAAGGCGCCTTTGGAACCGTTGACCGACGAGATGTTGATGATCCGGCCCCACCCGCGCTCCACCATTCCCTCGTAGAGGGGCTTGGTGACATTGAACACAGAGTCGAGATTGGTCTTTATCACCGAGTCCCAGTTCGGCTTGTCCATCTTCTTGAACGCCATATCACGCGTAATGCCGGCGTTGTTCACCAGGATGTCGACGCGGCCCAGTTCGGCCAGGATCCTTGCCATGCCTGCCTGGCAACTCTCGTAGTCCGCCACATCGACCTCGTACGCGTGGATCTCGCGGCCGCCCTTTGCCATGGATGCCAGCCATTCCTGGACTTTGGCGTTGCCCGGCGAATGCGTGACCACCACATGATTGCCTGCGTCATGCAAGCGGATGGAAATGGCCTCTCCCAGGCCACCCATGCCGCCGGTAACCAGTGCGATTCTTTTTGTCATGCTGATTCTCTCTTTTTCAAGGTTAAAGGACCCCTGGCCTGCCGAACGGCAGGCCGACGTTAGCGGCTTACGCAACAGGTACCGCCCCTGGCCGCGCCATGCAGCAAGGGGCAACCGGTCGAGGACCGACTTTCTTATGGAATGGATACTGGCCAGGCCGGTGCGCGCTCCGCGCCCGGTCCGCGGGCTAGCTGCGCGTTGGCTGGCTATTCGAACCCATGGCCGCGCCAGCGGTAGAGGTGAACGTGGCGGAAGCCAGGCCGGCCATTTGCTGGTGGATGGCTTGCGCGGAGCGGTAGGATTCCCTGGCGGTATCCAGGGTCGCCTGCAGCGTGGCGGAAATTGCATCGGAACCTGCCGGGGCGTTCTTCACGAAGGTGTCTACGAAGGCCTGCACATTGCGCTGGTGCTGCTCGTATTGCTCTTCAACGGCCCTGGCCAGTTCGGCCTGCGCCTGGGTTGCGATCTCGCACACCTGGCGCGCGTACGAGATGGCTTTGTCTGCAGCAGACTCCGGCACATCGCCCTGGACTGACAGTACATCCCGGAGATTCTTGCTGGCCGATACGGCCTGCATCATTGTCTGCCCTTCAGACATGGCTGCCTTGGCTGCCTGCAGGTTCAGTTCCGTCAGCTTCTGGATGCCTTCGATGGTCGTGTTGGACAGTCTTGCCAGATTGGCCAGATTGTTCTTATGGACTGCCGCGAGCTGATCGGACGTAAAAAAGGACATGGATCGGGTTATTCCTCTTATGGTCGCCGGGTGTCGCCTGCCGCAAGGCTACAGAGCACCGGTCGAGCGTGGTTTCCAAATGGTCATGGCACCGCCGGCGGGCGCGACAACCGAGGCAAAGATTAGAGGAGTTGCTCTAATTTCGTCCCTAGGGACTTACCCACAAGTGGAGCGGATCCAACGTCAGTATGTGACTTAAGCGCCATGTATGTAACATTTGGCTACATCATATCGCATAATGTCAGCGTACGGGTATTGCCACAGGAAGACAGCAGGTCTATGCCATCCTGCATCTGTTGAATGGCGACAAGCAGAACCTGACCGCGCCGAGTTCACTGCCATCACCGACTGGCGGTGCGAGAGCCGCAGCCGCCATTGGCGGCTAGCGTGCCTGCTACACCGAAACCAGACTGGGGCTATGCGACCAAGAGCATGGCCACGTTGCGTTCCGCCAGCGCTGCGATCGTGCGCGAAGGGTTCAGGCCCAGCGGACGGGGGACGATCGCACCGTCCATGACATACAGTCCTTCGTAGCCAAATACCCGGCCCCATGCATCAACGACGCCGTCCGCGGGGGACGTCCCCATGTTGCAGCCCCCTAGCGGGTGCGGCGTGATCAGGTTGTGCCAGCGTCGCCAGGTGAGCGGCACCCACGGATCTCCGCCGGTCGCTGCCGACAGCCGCGTGTGCGCGGCAATCATGGACTCGATGACCGCGACCGAGGCCTGATAGGACCAGTCGAGCCGCAGCACCTGACGCCACGGCGCGTACCACGTGCGGCCCAGCCTCAGCCGGCCATCGCCCGGATCCACGCCCTGTCCGAACCAGGGCATCATCCGCTCGACCGGATCGCCGTCGTCAAACAGTTCCCCTACTTCCCTCCACACAGCGCGCAGCTTGCGGGAACGCGTTCTCTTCATGTGGCGTCGGATGAAGTTGCCTGCGAGGTTCGGGATGCCGCCGTCCTCCACGAAGAGCGCCTGTCCGTTCGGGCCGCTGTGGTCCAGCAGGTCGATTGCGGCAGAGATGGTCACGCCGTGAGAAGGAGAGATCGTCCTGTTGCCATACCAGGCTGGCGTCACGAAGTCGCCGTTGTGAGCCCAGCCATATCCGAGCCGTGGTGAAAGCCTGGGCAGGGTGCGATGCTGATCCCGGCAGCGCAGCAGCAGCTCGGTGCTGCCGATGGAGCCGGCGCCCAGGATCACCCGGGTGGCCGTGACTTCGCCGGGGCTCGTGGTCTGGTCTTCCGGGTCGATTTTCCGGAAGCACACCCGCCAGCCCTGCTCCAGCGGCTCGAGCCTGTCCACCAGGTGCAAGGGGCGGATCTCGGCGCCATTGTCTTCGGCCACCGCCAGGTAGTTCAGGTCCAGCGTATTCCTGGCTGACACCTGGCACCCCACGTCGCAATTGCCGCAATGGACACATGTGCCCTGCCACCGTCCGTGCGGGTTCAGGAAGCGCTCTGAATGCCGGTCATCGCGGGCGTCTGGCCGCGTCGGGTCCCAGCTGCTGGAGAACGACACGGCCAGCGGCAGTTTGCGGAATCGCTCGCCCCATCCGCAGGCATCCGCCCCCTCGCGCAATAGCCGGGTCCGCTCGCTCAACTGGTTATCCGGCACTTCGCTCACGTCGAGCATGCGCCCCACCTGCTCGTAATGGGGCTGCAGGCCCTCATAGGTCACGTCTTTCGGCCAGCCGTGCAGGAACGCCTCTGGCTTGGCTTCCACGGAAACGTTGGCGTAGATCAGCGAGCCACCGCCGACTCCGGCCCCGGCGATGACCCAGACATCGGAGAATGTCCGGATATCGGCCCAGCCATTGAAGCGATGTGCGCGCTCCTGGTTCCACAGCCAGGGATCATTCTCGTCGCGCGGATAGTTCGCCGGGCTCCAGCGGCGGCCGCGCTCGAGCACCAGCACCTTGCGGCCGGCCTGCGCGAGCCTGCAGGCCGAGACCGCGCCGCCAAAGCCGCTGCCGATGACGACGACATCGTATGCCAGCGCATTGCGCGTCATGCCGCCCCCTGTCGCTGGATGATGATTGCCTTCTCCTCGATCATCTGTACCGCCTCCGGCGGCGATACCTCACCGTCCGCCGGCACGAACCGCGGGCCGCTTGCGCCAGGCTGGGCGCGCACGCGCCAGGTGCTGCGGACCTTCGTCAGTTGCCTGACACCCTCGCCCAGCTTCCAGCGACGGCAAACCTTTTCCAGCTTGAGCGGGTAGATCGTCAATTGCCCGCCCTCGAACCGCATCCGCAGGAAGCACTTGTAATCGGCGATGCGCTGGGACGAGAACACCTCCTCGGGGTGCAGGCGCCACAGGGCGTTGCCCAACACCATCCATACACCGAACAGCAGGCCGCCGACGGCCCCGCCCAGCAACATGGCCTCGACCAGGAAAAACAGGATGGGTGGCGGATTGTCAGAGCCGAAGCCATGGATGTTGAAACGCGTGATGAGCCATAGCAGGGCGATCGCCAGTGCCAGGTGCAGCAGCCCGTGCAGCGCGCCGACGAGGTACGCCAGCCCGACGCCGCGCCTGACATCCCTGGTCGACAGGGCAGCGCAGATCGAGACGATCGCCGCCGCGTACACCACCGAGGCCGGGCTATGCGCCATGACCCGGAACAGTTCGCCATACACCGCGCCGATATTCCCGAATGTCACCTCGAGGCCAGCCAGCCATTGCACAAAGCCGCGCTGGCCAGGGCCTGGCAAGACTGCCAGGCTCGCGCTCTGGACGATCCAATCGAATAGCAGGTACAGGATCGCCACCAGTACGCAGAACGACACGTTGCGCGCCGGCAGTTGCCACGCGCGATTGCGCAGTTGCCGGGACGTCTCCTTCTCCGGATACGCGGACTGCAGCGAATAGGCTTGCCTGGCCGCGCCCACGACGATAGGCCGCGGTGGGTCCGGCAGCTGATGTGTGCCGTGGAGAAAGGCGCCCCCGCCTCCGCAGGTGATGCGATGCGGCCCCGCCGTGCCCGCTCTCGGCACGTAATGCGCGTAATGGTGCGAGTTGCCGGCCAGTACCAGCGCGAGCCGGTCGCCCAGCATCCCCTCGATTTCGCTCAGGCTCCGGAAGCGCGCCGTCTTGGTCTCGATCGACGGCACGGCCCGCCGTTCGCCGCGGCGCACACGCTCCATCTCGTCAATCCAGCTCGGCTCGGGCGCGCAGAGCACGACAAGATCGCCGGGCTGCAGCACCGCGTACATTTTCTGGAAGTATTCGCGCTGCGGCCGGTCGATTTCCGATTCCAGCTGCAGGTCCAGTCCCCAGACCCACCAGCCGCCGGGCAGCTGCAAGGCATAGTAGCCCGTGCGCTGGCGCGTCTCCCAGCCGCCCACGGGCTTGCCGCTGCAGAACAGCCGGGCGAAGCCGCGCAGGCCATCGTACCAGTCGTGATTGCCTGGCGTGGCGACCATCCACGGCGCATCCGGTACCTCGATCGGCTGGTCGCTGTATGCAGGGCCCGCGGACCCGACCGGCGCTGGGAACGCCGCGCGAAACGGATCGACAAAACGCGTCCGATAGCCATCATGCGCGGGTGTCGGATACACCTGGTCGCCGCCGAGCAGCAGCACCCTGGCCCGTGGCAACGTCGCGCCAGCCTCGCGCAGCGTGACAGCATGACTGACGCACAACGCCATGGAATACGACGCGTCCCAACCATCTCCCGTGTCGGCCAGATAGTCGACCCAGACCCCGCCGCCCTCGTCAGCCGGGACGGGGATCGGCGGATTCGGATTCAGGGTGGTGAGCGCAGCCTGCACCATGCGCTGGTCGGCAAAGGCCCCGACTGCCATTGCCACGGCAACGCGCATGGCGGTGAACGGAAGCTGCAGCGGGCTCAGCCAGTTCACCATGGTTCGTTGCGTATACAGTTCCACGCGTCCGGTCGCAGCAGGCGCGGAAGGGATCGTCGCGGCGCCGGCGGCATGGGTCGCCGGTTGCGACCCGCCCGGACAGGGCGACCCTGGTGCTGACCCGGAATGCTTCATCGCCATCCTCCCCCAAGACTTCCTGCCCGTCCGCACGAAATCGGGCCACGCGCGACTGTCGGCGCGACACCGGCCGTTTCCAATGCGCTCTCGCCCTCAGCCCCTCAACATCTCCAGGGCTTCCGCAATTGCCCGCCTGATCCGCGTATACGTGCCGCAACGGCAGAGCACGCAGCTCATCTGGTCGGCGATCTCGGTTTCCTTCGGATTGCGGGTGCGCTTGAGCAGCGCGCTCGCCGCCATCAGTTGCGCGCTCTGGCAATAGCCGCACTGCACGACCTCATGCTTCAGCCAGGCCGCCCGCAGGGCGCTCGCCTCGGGGCCGTCGAGCCCTTCGATGGTGACGATCTTCTTGCCTGCCATCTCGCTCGCCTGGTGCTGGCACGACAGCAGCATATTGCCGTCGACATGCACCGCGCAGGCGCCGCATACCCCCACGCCACACCCGAACTTGGTGCCCGTCAGCTTCAGCTCGCAGCGCAGCACCCACAACAGCGGCGTGCAGCCGTCAGAGCGGATTTCGACGCGCTTACCGTTGACACTGATCTGATTGTCTGGCATCACAGGCTCCGGAAGGCGGCAGGGTCTTCAGCAGCGGCAGGTCGCGCAAGCGTTCGCCGGTCGCCTGGAACAAGGCGTTCGCCACCGCTGGCGCGATCGGCGGCGTGGTGGACTCGCCGACGCCCTGTGGCGGGCCCTTCGACGGCATGACGTGCACCTGGATGTCCGGGCAGTCTCGCAGGCGCATGGCCGGAAACGCGGTGTAGTAGTCCTCTTTCACCTTGCCGCCCTCCAGCGTGATCTTCTGCCACAGCGCTGCCGACAGCCCGAACACGACGCCGCCCTCTACCTGCTGCTCGATCAGGGTCGGGTTGACCGGCATGCCGCAATCGATGGCGCAGAAGACGCGATCCACGCGGACCTGCCCCGTGCTGCCCACGGACACCTCGGCGACCTGAGCCACCACGCTGCCGAACGACTCGTGCAGGGCCACCCCGCGCCCCACCTTCACCACGCCAGGCTTCTTGCGCAAAGGCTGGCCCCAGCCCGACATCTTTCCTGCCTGCTCCAGCACCGCGCGCTGGCGCTCATCCCTGAGCAGGCTCATGCGGTAGTCGAGCGGATCCTTGCCCACCGCCGCCGCCAGCTCGTCGACAAAGCTCTCCATGAAGAAGGCGTGGTGCGAGTGCCCCACCGAGCGCCAGTAGCCGACCGGAATGGCAAGGTCCACGCTCTGATGGCCGACCCACACGTCCGGCCAGTCATAGGCCTGGTCGAAGGCCCCCTCCACCGTCGACTTGTCCAGCCGCGACACGAAGATGTCCGGCAGCCCGAAGTTGCGTTTTGCGGTGCTCTCCAGCACTGACTGGCTGGCCGAGATATTGCGCACGGCGATGACTTTGCGGTTCCCGTCGAGCCACGCTTCAAAGCGCGACACGCTGGCCGGACGGTAGAAGTCATGCCGCATGTCCTCGGGGCGCGACCAGATCGTCTGCACCGGCACACCCTTGCGCTTCGCGGCGATGGCGGCCGCCTGGCAGATGAAATCGACTTCCAGCCTGCGCCCGAAGGCACCGCCGATGGATAGCTGGCGCAGTTCGACCTGGTCCGTGTCCAGCCCGATCGTCTTCGCCACGCAACGGCGCGCCAGCCCGGGCATCTGCGTGGCGGCCCACACGACGGCGCGGCCGTCCTCGACCAGCACCGTGCAGTTGACCGGCTCCAGCGCGGCATGCGCAAGGTATGGCGCCGAGTACAAGACCTGGATGGCGGGCTTGCCCTGCTTCATGGCCCGCCCGTCACCATGCTCGTACCAGACGCGCGGGCCCGAGGCGTCGAGCGCCTTCACCAGCGTGTCGCGGATCCCCTCGCTCGACAGCTTCGCAGCTTCTCCTTCGTCCCACTTACACTGGACCTTTTCGACCGCCTGCATGGCGATCCACGCATCGCTGGCGATCACGGCCACCCCGCCGCTGCCGCCCGGGAACGGAGGCAGCGGGACGAGGTCGAGCACGCCGGGCAGCGCCTTCACATCGTCCGGCGGGGATCCCTGCAGCTTGCCGCCCAGCGTCGGGCACATCTGCACGCTGGCGTAGACCATCGCGTCCGCCACCACGTCGATGCCAAAACTGGCTTTGCCGTGGAGCTTGGCAGGGGTATCAAGGCGCGCCGCGCGGGTGCCGATGAGCCTGTAGCTGGCTGGGTCCTTCAGTTCCACCTTGCGTGGCAAAGCCTCGCGCGCGGCAGCCGCGGCCAGTTCGCCGAAGGTGGCGCTGCGTCCGGACGGGTGCACCACCTTGCCGGCCTGCGCGCGGCAGTCTTCGGCCTTGACGTCCCACTGCTTGGCCGCTGCCGCGCACAGCATCATGCGGGCGGCGGCGCCCGCCTCGCGCATCGGATTCCACAGGTCCCTGATGCTGGTGGAGCCGCCGGTGAACATCATGCCCACCTCGCGCACGCCCTTGCGCGTGAACCATTCCGCCGCGCGCCTGGGCCACCCCTTGTCGTCCGGCCGGAACGGCAGGTTGGCGACCACGCCCTCGATGTTGTTGTACAGGTTGTCGACGGGCGACGGCTCGACGCGGATCTGCGACCAGTCGGCCTCCATCTCCTCGGCCAGCAGCATGGCCGCGCCGGTATGCACGCCCTGCCCCATCTCGGCCTTGCTCATCACCACCGTGACGGTGTTGTCGGACGCCACCTTGACCCAGCCGTTCAGCGCGAACTGCCCGTCGCGCACTGGCGGCGGATTGCCCGTCAGCCGCTGGCGCGGCGGCAGCCACGCCCATCCGATCACCAGCGCACCGGCAGCGCCCGCACCGCCGAGCAGGAAAGCCCTGCGCGTCAACATGGCAAGACAGCCAGACCGATCATCATCATAGGTAGCCCCCCGTGCCGCCCATGGCATGGCCTATATTAGGTCGGGAAGTGGCGTAGTGCGAATGCAAACACATCGCTGGCGCCATTGCGCAACAGCCCGCACGGCTACTGCCGCCCTCCCCGTCGATCAATTTCTTTTTTTGAATCAGAGGCTTAGGCTCCTGCAGAAAAATGGCTGATTGCCGGAGAGGCGAGACTTGAGCGCGTGCCAAGGCGGGAATGGCCAAAACGCAGGCTCCGGTGATATTCCGGACTTTCACTTTCCTCCGCCAATGGATTTCCTGGCTCTTCGTTCTATTCCCTGGCCCCGGCCGAGGATCGTTCCCAGTTGAGAACTTCGGCTCTTTTTGCCGGAGAACGGACTGCCTCCCCGGCCGGGACAAGGCTTGTGTTGCCGCCGTAGGGAAGGCGGCAGAACTCGATTAGTGACCGGCTTAGTGACCGACGGCCGCGCTCGAGTTGAAGCGCGCTGCTGACGCCCTGGGATTTGCTGCTTGTTTAATGATCAGCGCGATGCAGGAAACGAGGCCGGCAACAGCCACCATGGCGAAGATTCCGGTGAACCCGACGTGCAGACGGGTGAGCTCGGCTACCAGGAACGAACCTGCAATCCCGCCAAAGCGACCAATGCCCAGCATCCATGCGACGCCAGTACCGCGGCCGGCAGTCGGATAGAATGCAGCGGCAAGTGCTGGCATCGAGGACTGCGCAGTGTTCATGAGCACGCCGGCGAGGAAGACGACCAACACCAGCAGGCCCACATTGCCAACCGCCTGTCCGATGCCGTACACAGAAATTGCTGTCAACGCATAGCAGATGGCGATGACGCGATTGGCGTTGAACTTGTCCATCAGGACGCCGCAAAGCACAGCGCCGATACCACCCAGAGGGAACAGTGCCGAGATGAGCGTGGATGCCTTCTGCGTCAGGCCCGCCTCTTTCAGCAGGATGGGCATCCAGTTGATCGACGCGTAGAAAATAACCAGACCCATGAAGTAGGCAAGCCACAGCATTACAGAGCCAACGACATATTCTCGGGACAGGACCACGCGGATCCCTTCCTGGCCGGCGGTTTCAGCAGGCTCGACAGCGACAAACTCAGCCGCTTCGACTCGCGTGCCGGTGATGCGCTCAAGCGTCTGACGAATCTTCTCCTGCGATGTCTTCTTGGCAACCATGTAGCGAACTGACTCAGGAAGCAGAAGCACAAGGAACACCAGAAGAACCAGCGGTGCCACACCGCCAAGGTGGAGAACACTGCGCCAGCCGAATGTCGGAATCATCCAGGCCGCCAGGAATCCACCAAAAGCCGCACCCAGCGGGAAACCGCAGAACATCAGATTCACGATTGCGGCTCGACGCTTGTCCGGGCAGAACTCGCTCATGAGCGTCACAGTGTTAGGCATGGCCGCCCCAAGCCCCAAGCCGGTAATGAACCGGAGAACCGTCAACTGAGTGAGCGTTCCCGCGTAACCGGATGCCAGACAGGCAACGCCAAAGATCCCGACGGAGATGATGAGCATGACTCGGCGGCCCAGGCGGTCTGAAAGCGGGCCGGCGACGAGGGCACCTCCCGCCAGACCAAACAGGGCCGCGCTCAGCACCGGCGCAAGCGCTGGCCGACTAATGCCCCACTCGCCGATCAGGGATGGTGCGATGAAGCCAATGGCTGCAGTGTCGAAGCCGTCGAGTAGCACGATGACAAAGCACATGGCGAAGACGAACCACTGAAACGAGGAAAACGGGTGGTTATTGATAACCGCCTGCACATCCACCGCGGCACTCGCTGCTGATTTCTGGTTTGGGGGCACGATGTCTCTCCGTATAACAAAATGGAATTGAACCTGGTCTTTTCTTCGACTCTATGTTCGCCAAGCGTATGCCTGCTTGTTTGGTGAATTGTTGTTTACGTGCGCAATGGTAGTGATTGGAGTCCTCGCTTCAGATTCGGGATAAGTCGTTGATTTGCACGCCGCAACTGGCGCGGGAAAAGGACAGGGATTAGGCGACGTCACGGGCCCAGGAATCAGGCGCGCGCTCACCCCTTTGTTGTCCCCTACACACAACGTGCCCTCTCGCGCCCTGTCGTCGGGCACGAGTGGGGCGAGTGCCGGCGCTCAAGGAACGAGCGTCACTCCCTCCCTCTCGAAGGAGTGCTCTGAAAGATGGAAATCAGGAGGCAGGGTCTACGATGCGCGCTGCATCGGCAGACCAACGTAGTTCTCTGCAAGGGATGCAGCGCCGAGCGGAGAACTCGTGACATAGTCGAGTTCTGCCATTTGCATTTGATAGCGAAAGTCGTCGTCGCCTGGGGAACGGTGCATCATCGACGTCATCCACCAGGAGAACCGCTGAGCCTTCCAAATGCGCTGCAGCGCCATTTCGGAGTAGCGAAGCAACGGCTCTGAATTGCCTCGGCGGTAAAACGCATCGAAGCCGTTCGCCAGAACCTGAACATCCGCCGCTGCAAGATTGAGTCCTTTTGCGCCGGTGGGAGGCACGACATGTGCGGCGTCTCCCGCGAGGAACAAACGGCCGTACTGCATCGGGTCCGTCACCAGGCTCCGCATGCCTACTATGACTTTGCTAAAGATCGGTCCTTCCGTAGGCAGCCAGCCATCCCTGGTTTCCAGGCGTGCACGGAATTCAGCCCAAATGCGGTCGTCCGACCAGTTCTCAACCTTCTCTGTGGGATCGACCTGGAAGTACATACGTTGAATTTCCGGCGACCGGGTGGAGGCAAGAGCAAATCCGCGTTCGTGCTGGGCGTAGATCAACTCGTCCGAAGAAGGAGGCGCCTTACACAGAATGCCGAACCAACCGAACGGATAGACCTTCTCGTAGGTCTTCAACTTGCCATCTGGGATACTGGCCTTCGATACACCGTGGGTACCATCACAGCCTACGATGTAGTCGCAATGAATTTCTTCTACGGCTCCCTGGCTATTCGCGTACTTTAGCCGCGGCGCGGTTGTGTCGAGGTCGTGGAGTGTGACGTTCTTTACCTCGAAGCGAATGTCGCCGCCCAACCGCAGACGGAGCGCCACAAGATCCTTGATGACTTCATGCTGCGGATACAGGTACACCGACTTTCCGCCAGTCAGCTCGGGGAAATCGATGCGCCGCGTTTGACCGTCGAAGCGCAAATGGATGCCGTCGTGTCGGAAGCCCTCGCGCTTCAGGCGCTCCCCAGCGCCAATGCGCTCCATGAGATCGACGGTGCCATGTTCGAGAATGCCAGCCCGAATCGTGGCTTCAATTGCGTCCCGGCTTCTGGATTCAAGGACGACGGACTCAATACCTGCAAGATGCAAAAGCTGCGATAGCAGCAGGCCCGCAGGGCCCGCGCCAATGATGCCTACCTGGGTGCGCACAGATGTCTCCGGCTGTATTAATAATGGCGGCTTGCGTATCGATCGCGCGGCAGATGCGGATGACCTGCATTCGATGCGAATCTGAGGGGGACGCAGCCTCTTGTGTGTTGATGAATTCTTGCACCCGAGAGCATCAACTGGAATGTACGATCAAGACGAAAACTTGTACTTTTCGTGGCTATACCTACGACATGGAAATGGCTTGCCGAGCTAGGAGTCCACATGAGGGTCTGTCGCTCTCCCTCGCTGGCAGGAGCACTCGGAACCCAAGACTTCTCCGAAAATTTCTGAACGGCAAGCCCAAAGCGCCTTCGCACCCACCTTATGACGCGCTTTCCTGGCCAGATATCGACGGCGTATGCAGGAAGACAGTCACGTTTGTCAGGACGTTCGACTTGCACATTCGACCCAATCACTTGCACTTTTCGAACATCCCAGTACTGGCTTGCCTCGATAGGAGTTATCTTCCTCGAGAAACCGCCGCCAAGATCGGAAACGGAGGAGGAACATGAAAAGCACGCGCGTCCCCATCTACATGCTCTACGGCGAACAGGATGTCTGGCCCATGCCGGATATGATGCATTGCGAGTCTATTGAGGCACGAAGCCGCCTTCACGACTGGCACATCAAGCCGCACCAACACGCTGGTCTGCTGCAGGTTCTCTATCTGCAGCGGGGAATCGCGCAACTCCACTTGGATGGAGAGGAGAGCGACATGGAAAGCGGACGAATGCTCCTCGTTCCGCAAAATTTCGTCCATGGCTTCAAGTTCAGTCCTGACGCGCTTGGTTACGTCGTGACCGTCGCCTATCCGTTCGTCGTCAGACTGGCACAGACAATGGAGGGCGGACCAGGCTGGTTCTCACACCCGGTGCTACACACCGTCGGAAGCGACGAGGACAGCACTTGCCTTACCTCTGCGTTTTCTGCCTTCGTTCGCGAGTATCGAGGTAGCGCACCACACCGGCACTTACTGGTGGAGTCATTGCTCTCCACAGTGATCGTGATGTTGGCAAGGAAAATTCAGCAGTGTCGACCGCAAGGTGCGCGCGGAGTCAAGGATAACCCGCTCTATCTACGCTTCACCGACTTGCTGGACCAGTGGTGGGATAAGCACTGCTCGTTGGACAGCTATGCCAAGGAGCTTGGCATTACTACTGCGCATCTCAACCTCTTGTGCCGCCGCATTGCGCAGAAGTCGGCCCTGGACCTGGTTCACGAACGCTTACTCCTCGAGGCCAAGCGGAGCCTGGCGTACACGTCGATGTCTATCAGCGAGCTCTCATACGCCATCGGCTTCTCAGATCCCGCCTACTTCACCAGGTTCTTTAAACGTGAAACAGGCGAATCTCCTCGGGATTTCCGTCGGCGCATCGAGCAGCTTAGTGGTGAAGAATAGCGAGCACAGGTTCAGTGGGTCACCGACACCACCTGCCCGGAAATGTCTTCCAGAATACATTTCTGGTAAACCTGTGCAACCACCGCTGCCCGAACTCCCTTGGCAGGGTCGCGTCCCATGGCTTCGAGCGTCTCCCACACCCATCCGGGGCTGACGACATTCACACGAATCTTGCCTTGCATTTCGAGCGCTGCAGCCCGCCCGAACGCCTCGATGCCGGCGTTCACGGTGCTCATGGCAGCACCACCGAGCATTGGATGCTGCGCGAGGGTACCGCTGGTGAGCGTTACCGACCCGCCCTGGGAGATGTAGGGAATCCCATACCGCACAAGGTTGACCTGCCCCATCAGCTTATTGGCGAGGCTGAATGAAAAATCATCGTCGGTCAGGGCGTCCAGTGGGGCAAATTTCGCGGTGCCTCCTACGCAGACCACGGCATCAACCGTGCCCAGTTTCTTGTACATCGCCAGAATCGACTCCTTGTCGGAAATGTCCACTGAGAGCGCCGAAGTGCTACGACTGGCCCCTATCACGTCGTGCTCTTCCGATAGCAAGGCCGTAATTTCTTTCCCAAGGAGCCCTGTGGCTCCTATGACCAGCACGCGCATAAGTCCCCCTGATAACAGATGACGGGATGGCTTGGGATCGCCGGTGTTTCGCCCCGCGGGCAAGCTTCAGCCCTTGCCCAGGATCGCCATTGCCTTGTTCGCATCGTCGAGCGAGTCCATCGACACGTACGCGACAAACTGTACCCCGATGACGGAGGCAGAGAATCCGCGCAAATTGATTCCGCCTTCCGCAAGCTGGCGGGTCAGCTCCGCCACGATGCCGGGCCGGTCCCCGCCCATGATCCGCACCGAGTGCAGGCTGTGCGTGACATTGAAGCCGACCTGGGCAGCTGCACGGATTTCCCTGTCGTTCTGCAGCGGTGTCACGAACACGACACCCTTGCCGGGGTCCTCCGGCGTGCGGCGCGCAATTGCGAATTGCAGGTCCGCGCCGGCATCGCGCAGGGTCTCCAGTACCTCGGCGAGGCCGCCGGGCCGGTCCGGTATGGTTGCCGCCCACACGTCCACGCGTTCCACAAGAAGGTCATTGGCCATTGCTCATCCTCCACGCCCCCTATACGAATCTAGCGTATGGCGGCCGGCAGGCAAGCCCTGATCCCCGCACAGGGCAGGCGATTTCCTGGCAACTCCCCGTGCCCGGACTTAATATGGACTAGTCGTTATTTCAGGCAGCTATCGCAGGATAGTGGCACCGGCACTACCTGGATGGATGTCATGGGAAGTGAAGGGGAATTGTCATGCCCGAAGGCAAATCGCCACGCCATGCTGCACGGCAGGAATCGGCCGATGTGTCCGAGGCCGAAATCGCGGTCCATTGGCCCGAGGAGGACTATGTCCCTCCGCCCGGCCAGTTCATTGCGCAGGCCAACCTGACTGATGCGCGCATTTTCGAACGCTTTTCCCTCGATCATTTCCCTGAGTGCTTCAAGGAGTTCGCAGACCTGCTGGACTGGTACAAATACTGGGAAACGACGCTTGATAGCAGCGCCCCGCCTTTCTGGCGCTGGTTTGTCGGCGGCAGGATCAACGCCTGCCACAACTGCGTGGATCGCCACCTCGCTGCGTACAGGAACAAGACCGCGATTCATTTCGTGCCCGAGCCGGAGCATGAGGCGGTGCATCACCTCACGTACCAGGAGCTTTTTGTTCGCGTCAATGAACTGGCCGCGCTGCTGCGCGAGTTCTGCGGCCTGAGGGCCGGCGACCGCGTCACGCTGCATATGCCCATGGTGGCCGAACTGCCCATCACCATGCTTGCATGCGCGCGCATCGGCGTGATTCATTCACAGGTATTCAGCGGCTTCAGCGGCAAAGCCTGCGCCGATCGCATCGCGGACTCCGAGAGCCGGCTGCTGATCACCATGGACGCCTATCACCGCGGCGGTGAATTGCTCGATCACAAGGAAAAGGCCGACATCGCCGTGGCAGAGGCCACCAGCGCCGGCCAGCAGGTCGAGAAGGTCCTGATCTGGCAGCGCTACCCGGGCAAGTATTCCAGTGCCGCCAAACTGGTGAAGGGGCGCGATGTCATTCTTAATGACGTGCTCGCCGGGTTCCGCGGCAGGCGTGTCGAGCCCGAGCCGATGCCGGCGGAGGCACCGCTGTTCCTGATGTACACCAGCGGCACCACGGGCCGGCCCAAGGGCTGCCAGCATTCCACCGGCGGCTATCTGTCCTATGTGGCATGGACCTCGAAGTACATCCAGGATATCCACCCCGAGGACGTCTACTGGTGCATGGCCGATATTGGCTGGATCACGGGACATTCCTACATCGTCTATGGCCCGCTCGCCCTCGCCGCCTCGTCTGTCGTCTACGAGGGCGTGCCGACCTGGCCCGACGCCGGCCGACCCTGGCGTATTGCGGAAAGCCTGGGCGTCAATATCTTCCACACCTCGCCCACCGCAATCCGCGCGCTGCGGCGCAACGGGCCCGACGAGCCGGCGAAGTACAACTACCATTTCAAGCACATGACCACGGTGGGCGAGCCGATCGAGCCCGAAGTCTGGAAGTGGTACCACCGTGCGGTCGGCAAGGGCGAGGCGGCCATCGTGGACACCTGGTGGCAAACCGAGAATGGCGGCTTCCTCTGCAGCACGCTGCCGGGCATCCACCCGATGAAGCCCGGCAGCACGGGCCCGGGGATCCCGGGCATTCATCCGGTGATCTTTGACGAGGAAGGCAAGGAAGTCCCGGCCGGCTCCGGCAAGGCGGGCAATATCTGCATCCGCAATCCCTGGCCGGGTATATTCCAGACCGTCTGGAAGGATCCGGACCGCTACGTACGCCAGTACTATGCGCGCTACTGCAAGAATCCCGACAGCAAGGACTGGCGCGACTGGCCCTACATGGCGGGCGATGGCGCAATGCAGGCGGCGGACGGCTACTTTCGGATCCTGGGCCGCATCGACGACGTGATCAACGTCTCCGGCCATCGCCTCGGCACCAAGGAGATCGAATCGGCCGCCCTGCTGGTGCCCGACGTCGCCGAGGCGGCGGTGGTGCCGGTGGCCGACGAGGTCAAGGGCAAGGTGCCTGATCTCTATGTGTCGCTCAAGCCGGGACTGTCGCCTTCCACCAAGATAGCAAACAAGGTCTCGGCCTCGGTGGTGTCCCAGATCGGTGACATTGCGCGTCCGCATCGGGTAGTGATTGTTCCCGACATGCCCAAGACACGCTCGGGCAAGATCATGCGCCGCGTCCTGGCGGCGATCTCCAACCGGCAGGAGCCTGGCGACGTGTCCACGCTTGCCAATCCTGAGGTCGTCGAGAAGATCAGGGAGCTGGCGACATAGGATGCCGTGGCGGTCGATGCCCGACGGGGTCATTCGCGCGGCCGCCGTGGCGGCTCGCATGCGAAGCCTGATTCCACCCGGCTCCCGGCATCCAGACTTTTAGCGCGCTCGAGTTGGCTCGCGACCCAGGCACACCGGATCTCGGCCCCGAAAGCCACCCCCAGCATGAGCAAACACGGCGGCGTCGCGCGGCCCAGGCGCACCACCAGCGCCCGGGGCCGGCGGTCAAGTCATGGTGCCGTCTAACCCTTTGGATTCGCATGTGCATCATCTATGATGTGATTCATGTAATCATCGTATTGCCATCTTGAGGCTCCCATGGAGCAAAAGACCGCTCGGCTTACGCTGCTCATCGATCCCAACAAGAAGGCTGCCTTCGAGCGCCTCTGTGCACAGCAGGATCTGACTGCCTCGCAGGTGATACGGCGTCTTATCCGCGACTACCTGGCCCAGCATGACGTCCAGTATGTTCCCAGCGGCATGGATATGGACAAGGCGGAAGCCATCGGCAATGAGAGGTCACCGGTGGGGGCGCCGTCGCGGCGCGGTGCGGCATCTCCCGCCAAGCGCCGTGCCACCCGCCGCGGAGCCTGACCCATGAGCGGCGTGCCCCCTCTCACGCAATGGCTCCACCTCGACTGGATGCTGATTGTGGTCGGGGCGTGGCTGCTTGTCGGCGTGGCTGGGATCCTGGCATTGCATCGGCTTGCTCTGGTAGCCCACGTGCTGTTCCCCATCGGGGGACTATTAGGGCTGGCGCTCTTTGGCCTGGCGCTCCACGCCGTGCTCGGTACGCCTGAGGCAGCCGTGCTGCCCATTGGCCTGCCCGCGCTGCCGTTTCACGTCCGGCTCGACAGCCTGTCGGTCTACTTCCTGATGGTAATGGGCGGCGCGGCGGCCGGCATATCGACGTTTGCGGCCGGCTACTTCCGCAAGGGGGAAGGCACGCCGCCGGGCCTGCTTTGTCTTGAGTACCACCTGTTCCTTGCCAGCATGGCGGGAGTGATCCTCGCTGATGACGCCTACTCGTTCATGGTGATGTGGGAAACCATGGCACTGTCATCGTTTTTCCTGGTGACCGCCAACCATCGCATCGCCGAAGTGCGTGCAGCGGGCTATCTCTACATCACGATGGCGCACATCGGCGCGATCGCGATCCTGCTGTGCTTTGGCGTGCTGCAGGCCAACACCGGCGACTATACGTTCGCCAACATGCGAGCCCAGGTACTGACGCCGTTCTGGTCCTCGGCCGGTTTCCTGCTCGCCTTGTTCGGATTTGGCGCCAAGGCCGGCATCCTGCCTCTGCACGTCTGGCTGCCGGAGGCGCATCCGGCGGCGCCCTCGCCGGTGTCTGCAATGATGAGCGGTGTCATGCTCAACACCGCCGTCTATGGCCTGCTGCGGGTGTCCTTCGACCTGCTGCAGGTGCGCCTGTGGTGGTGGGGCGGATTGCTGCTGGCCATTGGATTGGCCACGGCGCTGTTCGGCGTGGTCTTTGCCGCGGTACAAACCGACATGAAGCGGCTTCTTGCTTATTCGTCGATCGAGAACATGGGCCTGCTCTTCGTTGCCATGGGCCTGGCCTTGCTGTTTTCGGCCTACGGTATGAAGCCAATGGCCGCCCTGGCCCTGACGGCCGGGCTCTACCATGTTGCCAGCCATGCCTTCTTCAAGAGCCTGCTCTTTCTGGGAACCGGTAGCGTGCTACATGCCACCGAGCAGAGAAGCCTGGGCAAGCTGGGCGGGTTGATTCGCTATATGCCATGGGTGGGCTGGCTTACGCTGCTGGGCGTGCTGGCTAGCGCCGGGCTGCCGCCGCTCGGCGGTTTCGTCTCGGAGTGGCTGCTGCTGCAGAGTTTCCTGTTCACGCCTGGTCTCCCGGAACCGATATTGACCATGCTGATCCCGGTGGTCGCCGCGCTGATCGCGCTGGTGGCAGCACTGGCCGGCTACACCATGGTCAAGTTCTTCGGCGTGATCTTCCTCGGCCAGCCCCGTGAGCCCAAGCTGGCGCACGCGCACGACGCCGGCCGCTGGGAGCGCGCGGGCATGCTGTGGCTGGGGCTGGGCTGTATCGCGCTTGGCCTGCTGCCGACCCAATTCGTCCAGCTGATCGATCCGGTCACGCAGCAGCTGGTGGCGAGCGGATTCGGCGCCCGGGCTGCGGCCGGCGGCTGGCTGCTGGCGCCGAATGGCCTGGCCCAGGCCAGCTATGGGCCGGTCATTTTCCTGTCAGGCATTCTGGCCAGCTTTGCACTCGCCTACCTGCTGGTGCGCCGCTTCTATCACGGCCGGCTGCGCCGCAGCCCGCCCTGGGCTTGCGGCTTCCCATGGGGCACTGCGCGCATGCAGGACACGGCCGAGGGTTTCGGCCAACCGATCCGCCAGATCTTTGAGCCGTTTTTCCGGATGCGCCGCGACCTGCCGACGCCATTCGATGAGCAGCCGCACTACCGGGTCACGGTGGCGGACCATTTCTGGCGCTGGATGTATGTCCCCGTGATCGATCTGGCGTCGTATCTGGCCCGGCTGATCGGCCTGATGCAACAGGGACGCATCTCGGCGTACCTCCTGTACAGCTTCCTGACCCTGGCCGCCACGCTCCTGGCCGTGATGCGATGAGGTTGACATGAACCTGGCCGGTATCCTGTCACAGCTGCTCGAGATTGTGATTTCGATCGCGCTGGCGCCCCTACTGATCGGCTGGGTCAACCAGTGGCGGGCCTGGCTGCAGAACAAGTCGGCGCCCAGCCTCTGGCAACCGTATCGAATGTTGCACAAGCTGTTCAACAAGGAATCGGTGGTCGCAGACAACGCGTCGTCGCTGTTCCGTGCCACGCCCTATGTGGTGTTCGGCTGCATGGCGCTCGCCTGCTCTATCATCCCTACCGTTTCCACGGACCTGCCACTGGCACCGGCTGCCGACGCTATCGCCCTCGTCGGCCTGTTCGCGCTGGCGCGGGTCTTCATCTCGCTGGCGGCGATGGACGTCGGCACCGCCTTTGGAACGCTGGGCGCGCGGCGCGAGATGCTGATCGGCTTCCTGGCGGAACCGGCGCTGCTGATGGTGCTGTTCTCCGCCTCGCTGATCTCCAAGTCGACCTCGCTCACCACTATTGTCGAGACGATCGCTCACCGGGATCTGGCCATCTACCCGGGCCTGGCGTTTGCGGGCGTTGCGTTCACCATGGTATCTCTGGCCGAGAACGCCCGCATACCGGTGGACAATCCCGCCACTCACCTCGAGCTGACGATGATCCACGAGGCGCTGATTCTCGAATACTCGGGCCGGCATCTGGCGCTTCTTGAATGGGCGGCCAGCCTCAAGCTGTTCGCCTATTCCTGCATCGGCCTGGCGCTGTTCTTTCCCTGGGGCGTTGCCGAAGCGCACGCTCCCCTGGCCATGCTGCTGGCGCTGCCCGCGCTGCTGCTCAAGCTCATCGTGGGTGGGGTCCTGCTGGCGGTGCTGGAGACGGCGAGCGCCAAGATGCGCATCTTCCGTGTGCCGGAGTTCCTGGCCACCGCCTTTCTCCTGGCTGTGATCGGGATGCTGGTCCACTTGCTGCTGGCTCACTGAGAACACGGCAATGACTGCGCTCCTGACCCAGTTCGTCAACCTCCTTGGCGCGGTTCTGCTGATTCTCGCCTTCGCCATGATCTCGCAGCGACGAATCCTGTCGCTGATCAACCTGTTCACGCTGCAGGGGGCGACCCTGGCGTTGGCCACCGCCGTCGTCGGCTACGTGACCGGTCAGCCGCACCTTTACCTGTCGGCCGGCTTGACCCTGATTCTCAAGGTATTACTCATCCCCTACCTGCTGCACCGCGTTATCGATCGTCTCCAGATCCGCCGGGACGTCGAGACGCTGATCAACATTCCCACCACCATGCTGATCGGCATCCTGGTGGTGATCTTCGCCTTCAACCTCACCATGCCGATCTCGCGGCTGTCTCCGAAGCTCGCGAGCGGCACGCTGGGGATCGCGCTGGCCTGCGTGCTGTTGTCTTTCCTGATGATGATCACGCGGTCCAAGGCGGTGCCGCAGGTCATCGGCTTCCTGGCGATGGAGAATGGCCTCTTCTTCGCTGCCACCGCAGCGACCTATGGCATGCCGATGGTGGTCGAGCTGGGCATAGCGCTCGATGTGCTGATCGGCGTGCTGATCCTGGGTGTGTTCATGTTCCAGATCCGCGAACAGTTCGACAGCCTGGACATCCGTCACCTTGAGAAGCTGAAGGAGGATTGAGTTGATGGCGCTGGCATTTCTGCTCGGATTTCCGCTCGTCGGTGGGCTGGTGCTGGCTCTGACGGGACATCGCGAGCGCGCACGCGACATCAATGTCGCCTTCAGTCTGGGCACATTCCTCTCGGCTTGCGTGCTGACGGCGGAAATCATCGCCGATGGTCCCATGCTGGCATGGGGCCGGGAGTTCTACATCGATGCCCTGAACGTCTTTCTGGTCGCGCTGACCGCGTTCGTGGGCCTGACGACTTCGATTTTTTCGCGGCCGTACATGCGGGTGGAGCACGATCACGGCAAGATGACACTACCGCGGCTGCGCCTGTACCACAGCATGTACCAGCTCTTCACCTTCACCATGCTGCTGGCGCTGACGACCAATAATATGGGCATCGTGTGGGTGGCGATGGAGGCCGCCACGCTGACGACGGTGCTGCTGGTCAGTGTCTACCGCACTGCTGCCAGCCTGGAGGCGGCATGGAAGTACTTCATCCTGTGCGGCGTCGGAATTGCACAGGCGCTGTTCGGCACGGTCCTGCTCTACATGGCGGCCGAGAAGGTTATTGGCCCGGAAGGCGGCGCGCTGCTGTGGACCAATCTGGACGCAGTCAAAAGCCAGCTCGATCCCAACATCATCACGCTGGCGTTCGCCTTTCTGTTTATCGGCTATGGCACCAAGGTCGGCCTGGTCCCGTTGCACAACTGGCTGCCCGATGCCCACGCTGAAGGTCCGACCCCGGTGTCCGCCGTGCTCTCCGGCCTGCTGCTCAATGTGGCGCTATATGCGGTGCTGCGCTGCAAGGTGCTGACCGACGCGGCGCTGGGAAACCAGCTCACCGGCCGCCTGATGATGGGCTTTGGCCTGGTGTCGGTGGTAGCGGCCGTCTTCTTCCTGATCCGGCAGCGCGACGTCAAGCGCATGTTTGCGTATTCGTCCATCGAGCATATGGGCATGATGACCTTCGCCTTCGGCATGGGTGGGCCGATCGGCAGCTATGCTGGCCTGTTGCACATGACGGTGCATTCGCTGGTCAAGTCAGCGATCTTCTTCGCGGTCGGCCACGCCGCACAGAAGGCCGGTACGCAAGTCATGGACGACATCCGCGGACTGATTCGCGTCAGCCCCACGGTGGGATGGGGCCTGATGCTGGGGGCGCTCGCCATCCTGGGCATGCCGCCGTTCGGGGTCTTCGCCAGCGAGTTCCTGATCGTCACGACCGCCATGCGCGAGCAGCCGTGGGCCACGCCCTTCCTGCTGATCGCGCTTGGATTGGCATTCGCCGCGGTGTTCAGCCGGGTGCAACCAATGGTCTTCGGCGACACGACGCTCAAGCCGCTGGCGCACCCGCCGGCGCTGGTCCCGGTCTTCGCGCACCTCGCCCTGGGGCTGATACTGGGGCTCTACATCCCGCCCTATCTCGACGCCTGGTACCGCCAGGCGGCCGCAATGCTGGGGAACTGAACCGATGACAGCGTCAGATCTCAGCCTCGACCTGGAACGCCTGCCCGCGCCGCTGCCGGTCTGGCATGGTCAGGTCGGGCAGGACGGCTGGATCGCGACGGCCCGTTCGGTGGCGGACGCGGGCGGCCGGGTCGTTGCGCTGTGGGGCGTCGACCGGCGTGCCATCGGCGGTGTGTTGGCGGCATGCGTGACGTACGCCATGCCGCGGGGACTGATCTGGCTCGAATTGCGGCTGGATGGTGCCGCGCTCGCTGTGCCGGATCTGAGCAGCGTATTCCCCTGCGCAGGCCGGATGCAGCGTGCCATGACCGACCTGGTGGGTATCAACGTGCAGGGCTGCCGCGATGTCCGGCCCTGGCTAGACCACGGTCTGTGGCCGCCGGGCGCGCGGCCGCTGCAATGCGGCGCGCAGGCGGCCCCGGCCCCGGCCGGCAGACTCCCCGCCGACTATCCTTTCGTGCGCGTGGAGGGTGACGGGGTCCACGAGATCGCCGTCGGCCCGGTGCATGCCGGGATCATCGAACCCGGCCACTTCCGCTTTTCCGTGGTCGGCGAGAAGGTGCTGCGGCTGGAGGAACACCTGGGCTATACGCACAAGGGCATCGAGCGGCGTTTCACCGAACTGGCGCCGCTCGAGGGCTACCGGCTGGCCAGCCGGGTCTCAGGCGATTCCACCGTGGCTTATGCCTGGGCCTATTGCATGGCGCTGGAGTCCGCCTGGGACAATACGCCCCCGCCACGGGCAAATTGGCTGCGCGCCCTGATGCTCGAACGCGAGCGGGTCGCCAATCACCTCGGTGACCTGGGGGCGCTCGGCAACGATGCGGGGCTGGCCTTCGGCCTGGCGCAATTCTCTCGCCTGCGCGAAGACTGGCAGCGGCTGTCGGCAGAGGCTTTCGGCCACCGGTTGATGATGGATGCCGTAGTGCCGGGCGGCGTTGCGCGGGACGTGACGCCAGCCATGGTTGACTGCCTGCGGCAGCAGTGCGACGTCATCGAGCGGGAAGTACACGTGCTGCGTGCAGTGTACGACGAACACGCGGGCCTGCAGGACCGCTTTCTGGGGGCGGGCCAAGTCACGCCCGAGCTTGCCGCCCGGCTTGGGCTGACCGGCCTGGCCGGACGCGCCAGCGGCCACGCGGCCGACCTGCGCTGTGACCATGCCTGGCTGCCCTACGACAGCCTCGCGGTGAAACTGGTCACGTACCGCGGCGGCGATGTTGCCGCCCGCGTGGCTGTGCGGTTCGATGAGGTACTTGAGTCGCTGCGACTGATTCGTGCGATCTGTTCAGCCCTGCCGGACGGGGCCACGCGAATCGTGCCACAAGCGCCCGCCGGCGCCGCCATCGGCGCGGGATGGGTGGAGGGCTGGCGTGGGGAAGTCCTGGTCGCGCTTGAACTTGCCGATGACAGCCGCATCCTCCGCTGCCACTGCCACGACCCGTCGTGGCAGAACTGGCCGGTGCTGGAGCATGCCATCATCGGCAACATCGTGCCGGACTTCCCGCTGATCAACAAATCCTTCAACCTCAGCTATTCGGGGCACGACCTTTAGACTCCTATGTGGCAAATCCTCAGGCAGATCGCCCGCACCGGCATCGTTACCGAGCCTGCGCCGCCCAGCGCGGCGGGCGAGGCCGCCACCATCCAGCGCATCCACCAGGAATTGCTCGACATTCTCGGCCAGGCGCTCACGATCCGGCAGGTCGATGCCGGATCGTGCAATGGCTGCGAGCTGGAGATCCACGCACTCGGCAATCCTTACTACAACATCGAGGGCCTGGGCATCAAATTCGTTGCCAGCCCGCGCCATGCCGACATGTTATTGGTGACCGGACCCGTCTCGCGCCATATGGAGGAGGCCTTGCGGCGCACCTACGTGGCAACCCCGGAGCCGAAACTGGTGGTGGCGGTAGGCGACTGTGGCTGCACCGGCGGTATCTTCGGGGAGAGCTACGCCAGTTGCGGCCGTGTCGCCAATGTCATCCCGGTCGACGTCACCGTACCCGGCTGTCCGCCGCCACCCATTGAGATCCTGCGCGGAATACTCAGCGCCGTTCGGCGGACTAAATCCGCACGGCCCTAGCGATCTTGCTCGCGAACTGAACGCGGCCAATATGGCGCGACGGGCACCACCGCTGGCCTCCGTGCGCGCCGCAGGCGCGTGCCAGCTCCGGTACCCGGGCGCTGGCCGCTTTCCGACTGCGTTACTGCGTGTCGCCCATGTTCCCCGCCAGCGCAGGCGCTCCGTGCTTCGGCCTGGTGGCGTAGTCCACCTCGTGCTTCTGCAAGTAGTCGCGAATCATCTGGCGAACGATTTGTGATGGCGTCTGGTCCTGTGCAGCACACAGCGCTTCAAAGGCCTTCTTCTTCACCGGGTCAATCAATACGGTCAGGCGTGCGGTCTTGGATTCCATGCGCTTTGGAGTATCACTGTATAATAATTGTATTATCATACTATACAACTACAATGCTACTGTGCCTCCCGCCGGCGCCGCGCGGCGCCAGATCAGTCCTGAGGTGCACAATTTCTTGATGAGGGTTCAGTGGTAGAAGTGACGATCGAACTGAATGCGAGGGACGCATTTCAGGGACGGAATTCCGCCAGGTTGGCATTCACTGCCAATCAGTTCGAGTGCGAGATCCTGCTCGCCAGCGGCGCCTGGGTCGCAAATGCCAAGGATGTGATGGAGGTCATGCGGCTATCCGCCCGGGCGGGCACGCAAATACGCATCCAGACTGTCGGGCCGGACGAGGCGGCCGCCCTGGTCACCATCGCAGCATTGCTGAGGGGGGAAGCGCTCCCCAAGTCACCCTGATGGAAACCGACAAGATGCACGCCGACCGCTCCTCGTTCGAGGCCTATCTGAAATTCCTGGCCGAGGCGAGCAGCGACGGTACGCCCCAGGTCTTGGAAACCCGGCACGCGCTGTCGCTGCATTTCGACGCACTGGCCACCCAAAGCCTCATGTCGCGCAAGGATCCCGACAAGCTCGTGCTGGGTTACACCCGGACGATGATGGGATTCCTGCTGTTGCACCCTACTCCCGCCAGGATCTCGATGATCGGCTTGGGTGGCGGCTCACTTGCCAAATACTGCTACCGGCATCTGGCCAACACCAAGGTTGTGGTAATTGAGATCAATCCGGCGGTCATCGCCTTGCGCGAGCAGTTCCAGATCCCGCCGGACGACGAACGACTCGAGGTGGTCTGCGCGGATGGCGCCGAGTATGTCGCGAACCAGAATGCACGTCCGGACGTCATCCTGGTGGACGGCTTCCTGGCCGACGGCATGCCGGTACAGCTTGGCACTGCGGATTTCTATGCAGCCTGTCATGCCCGGCTGGCCGATAACGGTGTGCTGGTCGCGAATTTTCTCGATAGCGATCCCGATATCCCGCTTTACCTGGAGGAGGCCGGCACCGCATTCGGCCAGTCGATGTCGCTCTCTCTTGCCGAAGACAGTGCCAACTACACGCTGTTCGCCTGGAAAGGACCGCACAAGCTGCCCTCCCTGGATGCACTGTTGGCGCGTGCGCGCACCCTGGAAACCGCGCATCCGCTGAACCTGACCGCGGCAGCCCGACGGCTGAAACGCGGCGAGCGCGTTGCCCTGGATCGCGCCTCCTGGCCCAAGCCGGCAAAACTGCAGATCCGGTATTGACAAGCCCCTTCCTGCGCAAGCCTCCTGACCAACGCAACCATGCCAATCCTGTACTTGCGCAAGCTGACCGGGAAGGAGCGCAATCCCGGAAGCAATCGGCAACTGGCCTGCTATCTGGCCTTTGTTGCCGGAGCGACCAATGCCGGGGGCTTCCTGGCGGTGCACCAGTACACCTCGCACATGTCTGGCATCGTGTCCGCCATGGCCGACAACCTGGCACTGGGCAGTCTCTGGCTGATGCTGGATGGCTTGGGGGCTCTGCTGTCGTTCCTGGCTGGTGCCGCCTGCTCGGCAGTCCTGGTCAACTGGGGCCGCCGCGAGCGCCTGCAAAGCGAATACGCGTTGCCGCTCATGCTGGAGGCCGCGCTGTTAGTGTGTTTTGGCCTGCTTGGAAGCAATCTCGAGCATCACGAATGGCTGTTCGTGCCGGCAACGGTCATGGTGCTCTGTTTCATCATGGGCTTGCAAAATGCTCTGGTCACCAAGTTGTCGAATGCCGAGATCCGCACCACGCACGTGACTGGCATGGTTACGGACATCGGCATTGAACTGGGCAAGCTCTTCTATTGGAACCTGTCCAGAGCCGACTCGAGCAAGCCGCCAGTGCTCGCCAACCGGCTCAAGCTGCGAGTACTCATTACGCTGGTTACCTTGTTCTTCGCTGGAGGCGTCATTGGCGCGTTGGGATTCAAGCACATCGGGTTCAGCGCCACGCTTGCGTTGGCAACGCTGCTGCTCGCCCTCGCGGCAGTCCCGGTGCTGGACGATGTCCGTCAGCATTTATGGCGCAGGGACCTGCTGGCTCATCTGGCCGCACGCTCCCGGCGTTGGGCTCGGGTAGTCAAGAATGAGGCGCACGCCGTGTGGCTGGCCGCACAAGATCCCCGCACGCCATGTCATGCGCAAGCGCTAGCCTTGCTGATCGCCGCCTATGCCTTGTCGCCCATTGACCTGATCCCCGATTTCATTCCCGTGCTCGGCTACCTGGACGACGTCGTGCTGGTGCCTCTCGGCCTGTTGCTGGCAATACGGTTAATTCCGCTTGAAGTGATGCGCCAGCATCGCGCAACGGCCGCAGCGACCCTCAACCGTCCCGTCAGCCACGTTGCAGCGCTGGTGATTGTCACGCTCTGGGCCATTGCCGCAGTATCGGCATCGATCTGGCTTCTGCACCATCTGCCCGGGCTGGGAGGCACCTAGAACCATGACCCGATCAGTCAGAGCGATCCTGCTGTCGGTGGCGGCGCGGGGGATCAGCAAGCTCCTCTGGTGCCGGATCACTTGATCGCGCCAACGGTAAACCCGGCCACGAAGCGGTCAAGGAAGCTGTTGTAGAGCGCAGCCACCGGCACGCTGACGATCAGGCACGCACCCATCAGCGAGCCCCAGAAGTACACATCGCCCCGCACCAGGAAGGTCGGCACGCCAACGCTCACCGTGTACTGCGACGAACTTGTGATGAAGGTCAGCGCATAGACGAACTCCTGCATTGCCAGCGTGGCGCTGAAGATGACCACGGTCAGGATCCCGCTCGACGACAACGGCACCACCACTTTCAGGAAGGCGCCGAAGCGGCTCAGCCCGTCCATCATCGCGGCTTCCTCGATGTCGCGCGGCACCGCCTTGAAGAACCCCATCATCAGCCAACTGCAGAACGGCACCGTGAAGCTGGGGTACACCAGCACCAGGGACCACAGCGAATCCTGCAGGCCCAGCGCGCCGATGATGCGCGAGAACGGGATGAACAGGATGGTGGGCGGGATCAGGTAGGTCAGGAAGATGCCGATGGCCCACTGCCGGCCCCAGCGCCCCGACAGGCGCGCCAGGCTGTAGCCCGCGGGTACGGCCAGCAGCAGCGTGATCAGCACCACGCCGACCGCTACCACCAGCGTATTGAGCATCCAGCGCACATAGCGGGTCTCGCCGAACAGCACCTGCAGGTTCTCCAGCGTGGGTGGCAGGTTAAACAGGAAGGGGTTGTTGGCGGTGTTGATCAGGTCGTGCACATCCTTGAAGGTGGTGATCAGCATCCAGTAGAAGGGGAACGCGCAGAACGCCACGAATGCGGCGAGGATGCCGAAATGCGCGCTGCGCGCGGCCCAGCGCCGGCAAGCGATGGCAGCTGGACTCATGTCAGGTCACCTCCGTGCGGCGCGCTATGGTCAGCAGCACGATCACGACCGCCACCAGCACCGGGAACAGGAACAGGGAGATCGCCGCGCCTTCCGCCAGGTCACCACCCTGTATGCCGGTGAAGAAGGCCAGGCTGGCCAGCACCTGCGTGGTGTCATATGGCCCGCCGCGGGTCAGCACGTAGATGATGATCATGTCGGTGAAGGTGAACACGATGCCGAACAGCAGCGCCACCAGCATGATGGGCATCACCAGCGGGATATTGATGAGGAACAGGTGGCGCCAGAAGCCGGCGCCGTCCATCTCGGCGGCATCGTGGATGTCCTGCGGGATGCCGCTCAGGCCGGCAAGGATGATCACCGTGGCCAGCGGCAGCAGCCGCCAGACGTCCACCACGATGACCGATGCCATCGCCAGCTCAGGCTGGCCGAGCCACACCGGCCAGCCATGCTGCCCCAGCATCCCGACCGCGCTCAGGGTCCAGTTGATGATGCTGTAGACCGGGTCGAAGATCCACAGCCAGCCGATGGTGCCGAGAGAGATCGGCGCCACCCACGGCAGCAGGATCAGCAGGCGCAGCAGCCATTTGCCGCGGAAGTCACTGTACAGGGCCATGGCGAGCATCTTGCCCAGCACCACCACCAGCAGCTGCGACACCAGCGTAAATACCAGCGCGTTGGCCAGCGAGCGCCAGAACGTATTGCTCTCCAGCACGCGCCGGAAGTTCTGCAGGCCGACGAAGTTCAGCGCGTGGCTGCCCACCGTGACGTCCGTCACGCTGTAGTAGATCGACAGCAGGAACGGAAAGCCGACCAGCAGCACGATGTAGATCACCGCGGGCGCGAGCATGAGGCGGCCGAGCCAGCGGTCGTCGTCAGCCAGGCGCGGCACGCGATGCCGCGCCAGCGCCTGCGCGGACTCGCCGGTGGCGACGTCCTGCAGCTTCACGGCGACTCTCCCAGGCTGGCCCCGGATCTGGCATCGAAGCGGTGCAGGTCGCGCTCGCGCACCATGAAGCGGTGTGCGCCGCCAGCGGCGATCGGTACCGTCACTGTGCAGGGAATGCGCGAGACCACGCTGGACTGCGGCAGTGGCGCGCCCAGCCTGCCGTACACCAGGCGGTCCGATCCGAGGTTCTCGATGCGCGTTACATCCACCGTGAAGCTTCGCAGCGCGCCCTCCCCGGCATAGGCCTCCTGCGGCAGGAAATGCTCGGGCCGGAAGCCGGTGACGATGCCGTCGGCTTCAACCAGGTTCATCGGTGGCGAACCGATGAAGGTGGCGACGAAGAGGTCGGCGGGATGTTCGTAGACCTCCCGCGGCGTGCCGATCTGATGGACCCTGCCGTGGTCGAGAATGGCGATGCGGTCGCCCAGGCCCAGCGCCTCGATCTGGTCGTGCGTGACGTAGATGGTGGTGATCGCCAGCCGGCGCTGGAAGCGCTGCAGCTCGTCGCGCGCCGAAGTGCGCAGCTTGGCGTCGAGATTGGACAGGGGCTCGTCGAGCAGGAACGCCGCCGGCTCGCGCACCACCGCGCGCGCCAGCGCCACGCGCTGGCGCTCGCCACCGGACAACTGGCGCGGCTTGCGCTGCAGCAAGTGCCCGATCCCGAACAGCTGCGCGGCCCAGTCCACCTTGCTGCCCACCGTCTCGCGCGACATATGCCGCGCGCGCAGCGGAAAGGCGATGTTGTCGAACACGTTGAGGTGCGGGTACAGGGCATAGCTCTGGAACACCATGGCCATATTGCGCAGCCGCGGCGGCAGCGATGTGACGACGCACCCGTCCACCAGGATGTCGCCGCGGCTCGGCGTCTCGAGCCCCGCAATCAGGCGCAGCAGCGTGGTCTTTCCAGAGCCGGAAGGCCCCAGCAGGACCAGGAACTCGGCATCGCGGGCGCCAAGGTCGACGTTGTCGACTGCGTTGGCGCCATCGAAATGCTTGGTGAGCGAGCGAACTTCCACGGAAGCCATAGACAGTCGCGATCGCGCTACACCATGCCCTTCTCGCGCCACTTGGCGAAGGTGCGCTTGCAGGTGGCGTCGGCAATGCGGATGGCATTCTCCGGGGTCTCGTCGCCCGTGGCCGCCTTGGCGAACATGGTGTTGAGGACCCAGGTATTGAAGATCTCGTCGACCGCCGCGTTGGCGTAACCGGGGTAGCCGACATTGGTCGCCTGGTTCATCAGCGCGCCGAGGACCTTGTATTTGTCGCGCGGCGCGGCCTTCTGGTCGTCCGAGATCAGCTTCTGCAGGTCGGGCACGGTGCTGGGGAAGCACGGGAAGTTGTAGAACTCGCTGCCCAGGAAGCCCTGCCTGAAATTGTCGATATAGTCGACCAGGAACTTCTTCGCTCCTGCGATGTTCTCGGCGAACTTCCAGATCACGTAGCAGTCCATCACGTGCTCCAGTGCGATGCGCCGCACTGGCCCCTGCAGCGCCTGCGTCAGCCAGATGTCGCGCCCGATCGGCAGGTTCTTGTTCTCGGCCTCGCGGGTGATGGAGATCGCATTCAGGCACAGCGAGATCTTGCCGGCCAGCATGGCCCGGTTGTTGGACGACGGGTCCCACGCCATCACTTCTGGGGTCATCGCCTCCTGGTACAGCGCCTTGACGAACTTGACCGCTTCCAGGGTGTTCTTCGAGTTCAGTACCACGGTGTGCCGGTCATCCTGGATCGAGCCGCCGAAGGCATACAGGATGGCGCGCATCGCCATCGCTGTGTCGAGCTCCGCCGACAGCCCGACGCCGAGCGGGATGCCGCGGCTGGTCTTGATCTTGCGCCCGGCGGCGAGGATATCCAGCCAGGTGTCAGGCGGCTTCATGCCGGCCTCGTCCCACAGGTCCTTGCGGAAGTTGATCGGGTCCGGCACGAAGCTGTCGGAGAAGGCAAAGTACTTCTTCGTCTTTGGGTTGTAGGTGCTTTTGATCGCCAGCTCCATGGGCTTGCCATGCTTGCGCTGGCACTCCTCGTAGATCTCGCGATGGTCGATCACCTGCTCCTCGTACACCGGCGGCGGCGACAGGAACATGAACAGGTCATGCCCCTTCTGCGCCGACACTTCGGCCGCAGCGCGCGTGGCCAGCGCGGGAATGCCGACGTGATCGACCACCACTTCGGTATCGTTCTTCTGGCCCCACTCTTTTACATAGGTGTCGTCGAACCACTTGTCGTAGCCGGGCACAAAGTGGTTCCACTGCAGTATCTTCAGCGTGCGCTTCGCTGCGCGGGCGTGGCGCGTGATCACGAAAGGCCCAAGGCCGGCGGCCAGCCCGACGGCGCCGGTGGCGCGGATGAATCTGCGCCTGCCGGTGTTGGTATTCGCAGTATTGGTGTTCGTATGGCTGCTGGTGGTGACTGCCATGTCGGGTCCACCTGGATGCGCTGTCTTGGCCATGGCTATCTCCTCGTGCGAGAAAGCGGTCGGCTCCCATCCCGGTCGAGCAACGATCTGTCTGATCACCTCAAGCGTAGGCCTCATTTCATGAATAGGGAATCCCGGAACACATCATGAAGTGACGGGACCGTGACATGCGGCACTTCCCCTTTTAGAAATGAGTCCTACGTTCGAGAGAGTGAGGTGGTGACATGGAACACGCATCCGCACAAAGCCCGCCAGCCGGTACCAAGCCCGCTTTCCGTTTGCGCCACGGGCCGGACTTGGCCTGGTAGTGACGGTTCCCGCCGTAGCCAAGGTTGCGGGCGACACCATCATCCTCTGTGCCGCGGTTTCGCTCACGGGCAAGTACTCGACCAACGGCAAGAATACCCAGGACGGCTACAACCTCGCCGTGAAGCGCGTCAACGAGATGGGCGGCGTCAAGGTTGGCGGCAAGGCCTATCAGCTGAAGGTCCTCTACTACGACGACGAATCCACCTCGGCGCGGGGCGCGCAGCTGGCCGAGCGGCTGATCAGCCAGGACGGCGTGAAGTTCGTGCTGGGGCCCTACAGCTCCGGGCTGACCAAGGCCATCGCCCCGGTCACGGAGAAGTACAAGATTCCAATGGTCGAGGGCAACGGCGCGGACCGCAACCTGTTCACGCAGAGCTACCGCTATATGTTCGCGGTGCTCAATACCTCAGACTATTACCTGCGCGCCGCTATCAACCTTGCCGCGGAAGAGGCGCAGCGCGTCGGCAAGTCGCCAAAGAGCCTGAAGGTGGCAATCGCCATCGAGAACGACAATTTTTCACAGGACGTGCGCGACGGCGTGGCCGAAGACGCGAAGCGCCTGGGCATGCAGGTGGTGATCGACGAGAAGCTGCCGCCCGAACTGAGCGACATGTCGGTCACGCTGGCCAAGGTGAAGGCACTCAAGCCTGACATCCTGGTGGTGTCAGGCCACGAAAAGGGCGCGACGCTGGCGGTGCGGCAGGTGGCTGAAATGCGCATCGACGTGCCGATGCTGGCGCTGACCCATTGCGATTCGGCACAGATCATAGAGAAGTTCGGCAAGGGCGCAGAATTCGTGGTGTGCGGCTCGCAATGGGACCGCTCGCTGAGCTACAAGGACCGCTGGTTCGGCTCGGCCGAGCAGTATGCGCAGCGCTTCGAGAAGGAGTACCGCTACGAGGCGCCATACCAGGCGGCCGAGTCCAGCGCCGCAGTGCTGGCCTTCGCCGACGCCTTCGAGCGTGCCAGCTCGTTCGATACGGAAAAGGTCCGCGATGCGCTGGCCAGGACCGATCTGATGACGTTCTACGGCCCGCTCAAGTTTGACCAGAGCGGCAAGAACATTGCCAAGTCGATGGTGCTGTACCAGGTACAGGACGGCAAGTTCAGGGTGGTCGCGCCGGCCAAATGGGCTTCGTCGAAGGTCATCTATCCGGCACCGCCCTGGGCCAGGCGCAAGTAGGGAGCCGCTGCGTAGCGGCCGGATGTCGATGACGGACCTGATGGTGCTGTTGCAGAGTCCCGAGCTGAATGCACAGCTCGTCGTGGATGGCATGCTGGCCGGCGCGATCTTTGCGCTGGCCGCCTATGGCATGGCGCTGGTCTGGGGCGTGATGAACCTGATCAACGTGGCGCAGGGCGAGCTGGTGATGCTGGGCGGCTATATGGTGATCTGGCTCGTCGGGCGGGGCGTGCCCGCGCCGCTGGCGGTACCGCTTGCCGCGGCGGCAATGTATGCAGTCGGGTGGGCGCTCTACCGCATCGTCATCTTCCGGCTGGTCGAGCGCGATCTCTTTGTCTCGGTGCTGGCCACCTTCGGCCTGAGCATCGTGCTGCAGCAGCTTGCCAACCTGGTCTTCGGTGCGAACGTCCGCACGCTCGATGCGGGCTTCGGCAGCCTGTTCCTGCCGGGCGGACTGGTGGTGCCGACGGTCAAGCTGGCGGCGTTTGCAGCGGCGCTCGCGCTGGGCGCCGCGCTGATGCTGTTCCTGCGGCATTCCCGCCGCGGCCAGGCAATCCGCGCCACCGCGCAGAACGCCCGCGCCGCCCGCGTGCTGGGTGTGGACACGGATCGCGTTTATGCCACGACCTTCGCCCTGAATGCGGCCATCTGCGGCGCGGCCGGCGGGCTGGTGGCGATGACCTGGATCATCCATCCGTACCTGGGCCTGCCCTATACCGTGCGCGCCTTCATGATCGTCGTGGTAGCCGGCCTGGGCAGCATGCTGCCGGTCCTTGGTGCTGCTGGCGGGCTTGGCATCGCCGAGAACTACGCCGGATTCCTGCTGGGCGCCGAGTACCAGACCGCCTTCCTTTATGCCCTGCTGGTTGTGATCCTGATCAGCCGCAACCTGATGCTGCGCCGGCATCGAGGCTACCTGCGATGAAGGCCCACCTGCGCGGCGCACGCCGGCTCGAATCGGACGTCGCGGTGAACCAGGTCTCCCTGGTCACCTGGCTGGTGCTGCTCACAGGCTGCATCGGCGCGCTAGCTGCGCCGTGGCTGTTCCCCGGCGTCACCACGCAGCTGACTTTCCTCTGGCTCATGGTGCTGTTTGCGATGACGTGGGACGTGATGGGCGGGCAAATGGGCTACAACTCGTTCGGCAACATCGTCTTCTTCGGCGTCGGGGCCTATGTCTGCGCGGTGGTACAGCGCGACTTCGGGCTGGGATACTTCGCCGGCCTGGCGGCGGGTGCCGGGCTGGCCGCGCTGGCGGCGGTCGTGGTAGCGCTGGCGCTGGGGCCTTCCATGCTGGCCCTGCGCGGCCACTACTTCGCCATCGGGACCCTGGGCCTGGGCATCGCCTTTGCCGATGCCGCCGCCGGCTGGGATTTCATCGGCGCGGGATCGGGAATGGCGCTGCCCTTGTTCCCGGGCGCGGCCGGCAGCCGCGAGCCGTTCTACTACTACGCGATGCTGGCGCTCGCCGCCGTCACACTGCTGACGCTGCGATGGCTCTATGCGCGCCCGTTCGGCTTGGCGCTCAACGCCATCCGCGACGACGAAGACAAGGCCGAGGCGCTCGGCCTGCATACCACGCGCTACAAGGTCCTGGCCTGGTGCATCTGTGCCCTCTTCCTCGGCATGGCGGGTGCGCTGACGGGCAACCTGGTGGGCTTCATCGATCCGCGCGAGCTGGCCTTCGCCGGGGCCACCTTTGGCGTCTGGATGGTGGTGATGGCAATCCTGGGCGGCAAGGGCACGCTGTGGGGGCCCGTGATCGGCGCCGTGCTCTTCCACCTCACGCAGGAGTTGTTCTGGACCTACCTGCTGAACTGGCAGCGCGTGGCGCTGGGCGTACTGATCGTGCTGATCGTGGTGCTATTCCCGACCGGTATCATGGGCTGGCTGCGCGAGGCTCGCTCCAACCGCAACGAAGACCACCACAACGTCACGGGGCGTGCCAAGCCATGACCACCGACCTGCTTGCGGTGCGCGACGTCACCAAACGCTTCGGCGGCGTCATGGCCAACCAAGACATCTCCCTGTCGGTGCGGCATGGCGGGCACAATCAGCATCGACGGCAAACCGGTCACGCACCTGCGTGCCGAGCAGAAGCTGCGGCAGGCGGGCGTGGCCTACGTGCTGCAGGAAAGCTCGATCTTTCCCGACATGACGGTCGAGGAAAACCTCCTGATGGGTGGATACCTGATGCGTGACCCGCGCGACGCCGCGGCGGCGGCAGAGCGCATCTTTCGGCGCCACGGCGCGCTGGCTCGGCGCCGCAGCCAGCGCGCCAGCGTGCTCTCCGGTGGAGAGCGCAGGCTGCTGGAGATCTCGCGCGCGCTGATGATGGATCCTGCCGTGCTGCTGGTGGACGAACCCTCGATCGGGCTTGAGCCGCGCTATATCGAAATGGTGTTCGCACTGCTGCGCCAGCTGCAGCAAGAGGAAGGCAAGACCATCATCCTGGTCGAGCAGAACGCGCGCAAGGGGCTCGCATTTGCCGACCTTGGCTACGTCCTGGTGGCCGGCCAGCTCGCCATGGCCGGCACCGGCGCCGAGCTGAGCCATGACGCCGAGGTGGGCCGGCTGTTTCTCGGGGCCTGACTGCGCAAGCGCTCGGGCACCGCCTTGCAAGGAGACGAAGATGTTCAAGCACATGCTCATGGCCGTCGACGCATGGGTCCGCGCTTCCGTGAGGAGCTGATGGTCCGACGGCTGAGTTCCGGCCTGAAGCCGACGCGGCGCAGCCATTGATTGCGCGCGGCCCTGCCATGCCCTTCCAACCCGATCGACGTGATATCACCCCGAGGTGGAGCGGCGTCCACGCCCGCATGTGGCGCATGCATCATGAATAGAACTATGGTCCCGCCCCGCCCGGCTCTCCGGCTGCCGCGGCACGCCGCAGCAGATTCATCGGGCCAAGCTTCTCAACCGTCCGCATCTGCGCCGCATCTCGGACAAACACCGAACCGGCAAACGCCAGAGCATTGATCGAGATGCCTTCCACGCACTCCCTGGATCTGGGCACCACCAGCAGTCCGGCAGGCATGACCAGCAGGTTGTATGGCGCCGACTGAAGCAATGCGCCATCGACAGGCAGCGCCCGCACGCCAACCGCATCGAGCAATATGCGGTAGCGCTCGTAGGCCGCGTGCGCCATCTCGTGCCGTGGCGCTGCGATCAGGTCCAGCGGCGCGAATGCGTGCGCGAATGCGAGGCCGGGGACCGAGCCGACGGTGCCCGGAGCGCCGGCTTGTGCCGACCGCAGCAAGGTTTCGATCGGCATCGACGGACCATCCCGGGCGAGAGGCAGCGGTACGAGGTGCAGATGTTTGTGCCCCTGGCTCGCTCCCGCGGCGGCTCCGCCGTTATAGAAGCCCAGGCTCGGGAACTCCGCCATGCACGCGAGCAGCGCGGCGAAGTCCGGGACGGTCAGCAACGACTCCTGTGCCTGGAAGCAGCGGGTGACGATCAGCAGGTGATGTTCGACGACGTTGAACTTGTTCAGCAGGACCACATGGTCGTCGGAGATATCCGTGACAAACAGTTCAGCGTCATAGGGCAGGAACGGGTTGCCGCCGGCACTGCCCGGCTTGCGCGCCTTGTCCTTGCTCCGCAGGCTCAACGCTTCGCACACCAGGAAACGCACCCCGCCGTCCTCGATTACGGTCCGGACGGTTTCGATCGGACATAACGCCCCGCTGCGCAAGGCGTGCGCTGTCCGTTGGACGATGGCCGGCCAAAGTGTGCCAGGCTGAAGGTGTGGATGGTGCATGTCCGCTGGCGCTCCCACTTCAGCATAGCGTCGCCGGAGAGCCTGCTCAACTGGCGACGCCCACGGCGCCGCCCTGCTTGCCTTTGCCACTCAGGCGACAGACCGGCCTTCTTTAAGCTCCATTGCAAGCGTGATGCTCGGCATTCGCATCCCCGGACCCGACGCGTGTCACTGTGCAGACCTTCGAGATCATGTATCCCACACCGGCGATTCGGTGCTGGTGGCGGGGCGCAAAGGCGTTCAGATGGGCGTTGATGCAACGATCGATCGCTTGGCAAGCCGCAGCGTCATCGAACTCCGGCAGGAATGAAATCGAGATACCGGGTAACTGGTAGTCGAGCAAGCGCGCCTCTGCCAGGCGGGTGTAGAGATTGCCGTTGCGGAAATCCGCCGGGATGTCGTCCCATGCCGGCAGCAGTTTCATGGTACTGCACTTCACGTCGTTTTCGGTAATGCTGTCCACTTCGGAGCGCGAGAGCGAATAAGTCATGCTGGTTGCATCCCTCCAATCATTGCGACACAAGACATGCCGGCAACGCCCTCTCGGGGCTGGACCCGCGTTGCTTTCGGTCATGGCCTACGTTGCGTAGCCTAACGGCGCCAGGAGGCTATCCGCCATGCAAAGGATGCCAACAACTTTGCATTACATGCCACCCTCTCGACAGGTAGTCCATGAAGCACGTCAGCCGGGCACTTGTGAAGTCGCAGCATGGTTTCGCCTGAACCGGCATCACTCCCCGGATAACATGGCCCCGTGATGATGCAGCCCTTCGCGTACCCGCGCTTACAGGGGAGTCATCAGCTGCACCCGCCTGAACTATGCTGGAGTGGTTCGGAGCCGAGGCATCGCCGGCCGAGCTATGTTCTGCGCTCGTAGCGGTGATTGCCTGGCAAATCAAGTTCGACGTGAGGTCGATATGCTCTATCAGATTGTGGAGTATCAGCGGGCAACAATGGCGGCGTTCGCGATTCAATCGAGCCGTGCGTTTGCCAACCCTCTGAGCCCGTTTTCTTATCTGCCTGGCGCAAGCGACTATTCTGCTTGCTGGGAAATGCTCGGTCGAGTCGGCACGCCCTGCAACGAGCCAACGTTTAGCATTACATCTATTCAACTTCGCGGCCGTGTCGTCCTGGTGAAGGAGACGATTTTTTTAGACAGCCCGTTTTGCCGCCTGCGGCGCTTCGCGGCCGTTGCCGCCGAACATGAAGCTGGACAACCTTCTCGGTCAATACTTCTCTGCGCACCGTTGGCCGGCCACCATGCCGTCATGCTTCGCGAGGTCGTGGAGTCGTTGCTGCATGACCATATCGTCTATGTTACGGATTGGAGCAATGCGCGTAATGTACCTCTGAGCGATGGCCCCTTCCATCTGGACGACTATGTGCTTTACATCAAGCGCTTTATCCATCAGATCGAAGCAGAGTCGCTTCATGTCCTCGCCATCTGCCAGGCCACCGTGCCGACGCTGGCCGCCGTTGCGCTGCTGGCGAGCGAGGATGAGCCAACACCACGGAGCTTGACTCTGATTGGCGGCCCAATCGATGCGCGTCGCAGTCCTACTGCAATCGGGAATCTCGCGTCGCGTCATTCCCTGCAGTGGTTTCAACGCAATCTGATTCATGTGGTGCCCGAGCCGTACATGGGCGTCGGACGTCAGGTTTGCCCAAGCTTCGTACAAGTCGCCGGCTTGGCCGCGGCGGAGTCATCCTCCCTGACGACACTATACTGGGACTTCTGCTTCAGTCTCGCGCGCGGCGACGCGGAGCTTGCGCACAGGCATTGGCAAGCCTTGGAGACTTATAGCGCTGTACTCGACATGGCAGCAGAGTTCTACCTGGATACCATCAGCACAGTGTTTCAGGACTTCCACTTGCCCCTCGGGACATGGCAGGTGCAAGGGCATGCCGTGCGACCACAAGACATTCGTACGACCGCATTACTCACCATTGAAGGTGAGTGCGATGAAATCTCTGGCTGCGGACAGACCCATGCGGCCCACGATCTGTGCCAAGGTATCGCCCTGCCAGGCAAGCGCCACGTTACGGTGCCACGTTGCGGTCATTATGATCTGTTTTCTGGCCCTTGCTGGCGTACAGAAGTCTTTCCCAGAATATGCAATATGACGCGACTTGGCACCTAGCAGGCTGCTGAAATACCTGGCCCCGAAGTCAGCGCGGCAGCGTGCCAAAGCGTTGATTACAAGACACCACTCCATCCGAGATTCATGCGCGGCGCCGACACCTT